>Ga0209830_10000780_pt1 | contig 30680 bp, 25 predicted proteins | sample ArcticOcean_MG_C_12_FD_187439 | JGI IMG/M metagenome (GOLD analysis project Ga0209830, IMG submission 187439) | Marine microbial communities from western Arctic Ocean - ArcticOcean_MG_CB8_130 (SPAdes) (version 2) | ecosystem: Environmental > Aquatic > Marine > Oceanic | place: Arctic Ocean...
ATATAAAATCTATTTTATCAAATAATTTTGTCGTAAAAAATGTTCCTAGAAGTGATGTTTTATTACTTAGTTTTGTTTCAAATAATCCAAAAGTTTCACAATTAGCTTTAAAAAATATTATAGATTCTTATCAACGATATGAAGTAGATAGTAAAATTCAAATTACTAATTATGCAAATATAAAAATTACAGAACGTTTAAAAGAATTAGCTATCCAAATGGATATAGCTGATAAAAAATTAGCTAAGTATAAAAAAGAAAATAATTTAGTAGATACAGGCAATGTTAAGGAATTAATAATTAAAGAAATTCAATCTATTTCTAATAATATTCTTAAATCTAAACAAGATATCCAAAAACACGAAAATGATTTAATTTCTGTTAAAGCCGCAAACGGTGATGTAGATATTTTACTTGCTATCAAAGATCTTAATGAAAGAAAAGAAATTACTAATATTAAAAATAATCTTTCAGCTAACAAGAACAATATTCAATCATTATTATTAGTGTACACATCCAAACATCCAAAAGTTACTCAAGCAAACACATTAAATATAAGTTTAAAAAAACAATTAAAGAATATTTTAAATGAAGTCATTCAAATTAAAGTTTTTGAATTGAGCAATCTTAATAATTTTATTAATTTATCTAAGAATGATCTTGAAAATGCTAAAAACAATTTAAGAGAGATAGAAGAAAAAGAAGCTGGGATGATGAATTTTTCAAGAGAGGTTGAGAGTAGTAGAAAATTATATGAAACATTTTTACAAAGAGTTAAAGAAACTAATGAAGCTCAAAATTTACAAATATCTAAACTAAAAATAATTGAAACTCCAAGTTTGCCAAACGGTCCATTTTCTCCTAAACCGTATAAAAATTTTATAACATCTCTGATAGTAGCATCTTTATTTTTTTATGGATTAATATTTTATAGAGAAATGAATTCTGCTGTAATTAAAACACCAGAAGCTATAGAGCATTTAAATATTCCACAAATTGGTGTCTTGCCAAAAGTTACTAATATTAAAAAAGGCTATCATATTTTACAAAATTTTTTAGAAGATAGTGAGTCTAATTTTTCAGAAGCTATAAGATCTTCAAGGGCAATTATTGAATCAAAGTTTAAAAAAAATAGTAGTTTTTTAGTAACTTCTAGTAACCCCTCTGAAGGTAAAACAAGTTATGCTTTTAATTTAGCTTTATCATTAGAGAAAACTTACAAAGTATTATTTGTTGAAGCTGATATTAGAAGACCATCAGTCCTAAATAGCTTCTATAAATTTGATAAGGAAATCTTTGGTTTGGGAGAGATTATATCCTCTAATAACAGCCTAAAAGATACAATTTTTAGCGTACCAGGTACCAAATTAGAAATTATTACCTCAGGCGCTAAGCGATTTGACATGTCGGATATTGTTAGTAAGGAACAGATTAAAAAGTTTTTTGATGTATTGAAGACACAATATGACTATGTAATAATTGACTCGCCTCCTGTTCAACCTGTATCTGATACGTTAATTCTTACTCAAGCATCAGATTATAATTTATTTATTATACGATCTGAAACATCAAGAACGTTAGCTTTTATGTCCTCTATTAAAAAGATTCAAAATGTTGGTGCTAAAATTGATGGAATTGTTATTAATGATTTAGACACCTCAAAAGATAGTTATTATAATTATAATTATAACTATAATTATTCATCAAATTATTACAATAAAACTTAAATAATGTTTAGACTTGAAAAAGTTTTTCAAAATGATGATACTTTTTTTATAAAGATATCATCACTTTTAAAAATAATTTCTATTTCATTATCAATATATATATTTTCAATATTAGAATTCAAAACAATTTATCATTTGTTTAATATTAATATTTTTATAGATTCAAAATATTATAATATTTCAATATTTATAATTCCAATTTATTTTTTAATTGAAATATTCTTAAATAATACAAATAAATACAAATCAAATTTTATTATATTTTTAAGATATGATATTTTACCATTTATTATTTCAATTTTATTATATTTTGTATTTTGTTTTATATTTGAGATAAATTTAACTTTATCATTTTTATATATGTTTTTTTTAATTATTCTTATTTTATATTTCACAAGAATATTAACAAATTTTTTTTATAATTACCTAATAAATGAAAATATTATTCAACGTAATATAATGTTAGTAGGTGATTATAAAGATATTCTAAAATTAGTGAATGAGCATAGAGAAAAGATTAATATTTATAAATGCTGTCTTGTAATAACCGATAAATACACAGATTTAAGTAAATTAAGAATAGAATTAAAAATTCCAATTTTTACTCAAAGAGCAGATATCAGATCAATTTTAGAATATCATTCTCTCGGTCAAATTTGGGTTTTAGACAATAAAAAAAATCACTTAGAAATATTATTAAATAACGTGATAAAATTTTCTGTCGATATTTTAATCATTGATATAGCCTCTAAAGTTGTTGGATTAAAAGAAAATTTAATTAATAATAAATATAAATTTAAACATTATGAAATATCAAAATTTTATGGTTTCAAATTACTTTTAAAAATAATTTCTGATAAGCTATTATCTTTAATATTTTTAATTAGCTTTTCACCGTTAATTTTTTTCTCTATGCTGCTTATTTATTTAGAAGACGGATTTCCATTATTTTTTACACAAGATAGAACAGGTTGGGATGGAAGAAGATTTAAGATTTATAAACTAAGAACCCTCACAAAAACTAATTTTGATAAAACGGTCCAAGTTCAACTAGGAGACAGTAGGGTCTTAAAAGTTGGAAAGTTTATCAGAAGATTTAGTATTGATGAGTTACCTCAATTTTATAATGTTTTAATTGGTGATATGTCCATTGTTGGACCAAGGCCTCATATGGTTGAACACGATATACTATACGCTTCTCTATTTAAGAATTTTTTAAAAAGACATAAATCCAATCCGGGCTTAACAGGATGGGCTCAAGTCAATAGTTTAAGGGGTGCCACACCTACACCAGAGCATATGCGTAAAAGAATGGAATATGATTTGTGGTATTTAAACAATTGGACCTTATGGCTAGATTATTTCATCATTTTAAAGACATTTTACGTTGTATTTAAGAAGAATGATTAAAAAAAGTACCAATATATTGTATCTAATTTTATAACATAATTTTTTAGTATATTTAGTTGATTCATAATTTGTACTAATGATTCGTGAGACAAAATTAAATTTGTACGTGAATTATTATGAATATTTATTCTATAGAAGAAATTATCAAAGCATCAAATTCTATACTTAAAAAAAAAGATGCCCCATTTTATAACAATAGAGAGTTAAATAAAGTTAAAAAGATTAACAATAAAAAGAAACCTTTACTTATACAAAATAAAGATTTTATAAAAAGAGTGCCGGTTATTATTCATAATGTAAATAAAGATGAGTTATTAGATAAACTTTATAATTTTTTTAAGAATAAAGTAAAAAAAAATACAATCAAATTAATAATTGAATTAAAAGAAGAATTAGTTTCTTTGGGAAATAAAATTTCTGTATTAAAATTTTATGGAGAAGAAAAAGACAAATATAATATATTATTAAAAGATGATATTTTAAAGCTAGTAAATGAAAAGAATATAATAAAATATAATCTTAAAAAAGAAATTATAAATACAAATTCATTTAAAGCTGAAAATAAAAATTTAGAATCAAAATATTTAAATTTAGAAAGTAATTTAAAAACCCTCAAGAATGAAAAATATGAACTTAAAAAAGAAACCGATAAACTACAAGTCTTAACCAATACTTTAAAATTACCCAAAAATATTATTGAAGAAAAAAATAAAAAAATAGAAAATCTAGAAAATAAAATAATTTTTTATCAAGAAGATAGCTTAAGGATTAATAATGAATTATTAAACTCTCAAAAGAAATCAAAAAATATTAACTTGGAAATAAATAATCTTAAAAATGAAAGAATTAATTTAATTGAAAAAATTAATTCAATAAATGATGCTATTAAAGGGGAAAATATTGTTAGCAATGTATTCATTAACGATGTTAAAGAAAATCATACAGTAATAGAGGCCAGTAAAAAAACAGAAAATGATAAAATAAAATTAGATAAAACAATTAAAGGAATTTTTTCTAAATAAAATTTTAATAGCCAGTACTTTTATAAATAACTCTTAAATTTTCTATTTTATTAATAAAATTTTATAAATATCTTCATTAGATAATTTTTGATTATGAGGCGAAATTACAATACCTAAAATAATCCAAATTAAAGCATTTAAGAAATTAAAAAAGGGAATATTTTCAATTGTGAATAATAAATAGTAGCAAGCAATCGTTGCTATTAAGTAATTGATGTAATCATTTCTACTTGACTGGAAAGAGGCAAATATAAAAATTAAGGAAATAATTATAAAGTAAATAATCCCACCTTTTAAAAGGTAGTGTAATAAGCCAACCTCAACTGTAGATCTTATGTAGTGATCTGCACCTCCATAAATATCACTTTGACCTAATTCACCAAAGTATGGACTGTAATAAGATCCTAAAGGACCTTTACCAAGTAGTAGTTTTTTATTAGAACTTAAGTCATTAAAAGTTTCTTTATATAAAAATGATCTAGTGTCCACTGCTAAGTTGCCATATTCAGTATCTAAGAAAGAGCTTGCAGTTTTATTAAAAAAAGTTTTTTCAGAAAATGTTGCATTTTGAAAAATTAATATTGGTAGTAAAAAACACAAAATTAAAAAAATTTTATTAAAAAATCTAAATTTATTAGTAATTATAAAAAATAAAAAAATTCCAAACGTTAATCGCAGTATTCCAGATCTATAATTATCTAGATAAAAAATTACAAATGATAAAAGAATTCCTAATATGATCCAAAATTTTCTACTTGAATTACTGTATCTATATGAGCTCATTAAAAAAAATGAAGGCAAAAAAGCAACTATTGGGTATTTTAAATTAAACCAAAAGCAAAATGGTAAACTTATAATTCCAATTTTAATTGAAAATAAAGCTATCTTTTCTAGATAGTAAATAGCGTTCTCATGAAATCCCCATAAAATAAAAATAGGTATTAAAAACATTGGTCCATAACTAATGTTTCCAAATTTTGCTGAAATCAAATTATCTGCAAAATAAATAGCATTGTAATCATCTATTCTTAACAATTGAAATAATGAAATACACAATAAAAAAAAAATTAAAATTTTAAAATTAAGATTTATATTTTTATATCGGTTAACCGAGAATGTTAAAACAATTATTAAAAATGAAATGTATATATAAAAATAAAATATAAACTTAAATAAACCGGTAATATTTGTGGAAAAAAAATTTAATATTAATTCAGCAATTAGAATTATAACCAAACTAATAAAGAAAAAATTATTAAATCTGCTTTCATTAATCATTATTCATATCATATATAATAGTTATTAGTTTTTAATAAGCTATATTAATTAAACATATGATAATTTTTCAATTAGATGCTAATTTAATTTAAAATATTAATAAAAATAATTGTTATAATTTGAAATATTTATTAAGAATAACATAAATTAAATAATTTTGATTATATGAGAATATGCCAAATACATAATGAATACCTATATAAAGGTGGTGAAGATAATGTAGTTCAAGCAGAAAAAAAATTATTAGAAAAAAATGGACACAATGTTTTTCAAATAGTAAGAAAAAATTATGAAGAAATTAGATCTATAAAAGATAAATTTGAGACATTGAATAATTTAGCTTATTCTAAAAAAAGTTTGAAAATACTTGACAATTATTTCTTACAAAATCCACTCCCTGACATTGTTCATATTCACAATATATTTCCTCTGTGGACATATTCAATTTTTGAATATTTTAAATTAAAAAAAATCCCCATGGTAATGACCTTACATAACTTTAGATTGCTCTGGGAAAATGTTGGATTATTTAACAATAAAGATAATAAAAAATATGGTTTATTTAAAAATTCACTTATGAAAACATTTATACTGCAAAAAATTATTAATAGACAAAAAGAATTATTATTTAATGTTGATAAATTTATTGCTTTAAATGAGTTTGCAAAAAAACAATTTATATCAGTAGGATTGCCAAGTCATAAGATTGAAATTAAACAGAACTTTTTAGAAAATGATAAAGATAATCAAACTGAATTAAACGAAAGAAAAATAAATAATAAAATAAAATTTATTTCAACATCAAGACTTTCAGATGAAAAGGGTGTTAATATTTTATTTAAAACATGGAAAAATTTTGATTATGAATTAGCATTGTTCGGAGAAGGACCTCTTTTATATAAAAGCCTCAATAAAAATATCAAATTTTTTGGAAATCAAAATTTTGAGGTAATTAAATACCATATGAATGAATCGTTCGCTTTAATTCTACCATCAAAATTGTACGAAGGTGGTTTACCACTTTCTATAATTGAGGCATTTAAAAACGATACATTGGTTATTGCTTCAAACTTAGGATCTATGAAGTCAGAAATAAAACATAAAATTAATGGCTTATTATTTAACCCAAATGATAGCAAAAGCTTACAAGAAAGAATAAATTGGGCAGTTCAAAATAAAGATCTTTGTAAAAAGATTGTAGTAAATGCAAAAAATGATTTTTTACTAAAATACACTGAGGATAAAAATTATAATTTGCTCATAGCTATCTATAAAAAACTAATATTAAATAAATGAAGTATACAAAAAATTTTATAATTAATGAGGTTGAAAAATTTTACAATACAAAAGTAGATAAAATTGAGAAAATTAATAATTCAAAATTTATAATATACTTATATAAAATGAAATTAGTAATCAAAATTTGTCATGATGATTTCAATTCCAATTTATTTTTAAATGAAAAAAAAGCTTATGAGCATCTTAAAAAAAATCGTTTTTTTTTGAATATTGCAAAATTTAATTATTTTAAGAAATTAAATAAGCTAAAAATTCTAGTAATTAATTTTATTAAGGGAAAAAAAGTAAATTATTTAAATCTCAGTCTCGTTATTAAAAAAAATAAAAATTTATTGAAACATAATCAAAAAATCTCTATATCAATAATTAAACACATTTTTAAAAAAAACTTTAAAAATATATTTATTTACCAATTACCAAGTGAGTTTGATAAAGATTTTGATAATATATTAAAAAAATTTCCAAAAGAGGATATAAAAATTTCACTATCCCATGGAGATTTTACACACCATAATTTAATTAAATCTATGAATGGGTCAATTTGTTTTATTGATTTTGAGTATTTCTCGAAACAGAGAATATATATTTATGATATTCTTCATTGGTTAATTGCGCCTATTGTAAATAAAATGGTTTTAAATTACCGAATAAAACTTAATTTAAATTATTTACTAAAAAAATGGGTTCAATTATTTTTTTTCTTTATTAATTTCAAAGTTAAAGAAAGAGATTTAGAAAAATATTTATTATTATATTATTTAGAACAAAAATATTTTTTTAAGATTACTCCTAAATTGAAAGAGAAATATAATATTTTTTCATACAAAACTATTTCTTCTAGCTCAAAATTATCAAATTATTATTCAAAGTTATTAGATTAATACTTAAAAATAAAATACGAATAAATTTTAGATTGAATTCTTTAACAGTAAATGAATCAAATTGTTATGAAGATTTTTTTCATATTTGATGTAATTATATTAACAAATACTCAAAAATAATAATAATATTTTGGTTACTGGTGGACCAGGTTATATCGGAAGCCATATAGTTGAGTAGTTATTAAAAAAAAATTCAAAAATTATTATATTAGATAACTTAATCACTGGTCATAAAAGGCTAATAAATAAGAAAGTAAAGTTTATAAAAGTATATATTAAGAATAAGAAAAACTAGTCTCAATAATAAAATAAAATAAAATATCTTCTATTATTCATCTTGCCGCATATTTAAATGTAAAAGAAGCTGAAAAAAATTAAAAAAATAATAAAGAAACTATCTGTCAAGTATAAGTATAAATTTGGAAAACTTCGATATTTTAATGTTGATGGGGCTAGTCTATAAGGGATAATATGAAACAATTATTTATACTAAATTGTGAATACGGAAGAGGATATTTAGTCAATTAAATTGTTAGTTATTTTAGTAAAATAAAAAAAATATAACCATTGAATTCATAAATAGAAGATCTTGAGATGCAGCCCAAGTTTATGCAAATATAAATATTTAATAAAATATAAAATGAAAACCTAAATATAATTTAAAAAAAACAATTATAGTCTTATTTTAAATGAAATTATTAATTAGATATTTTGTGGATTCTATAAAAAATTTTTTTTAAAGTTCTTAATGGACTAAATATGAAACTTAAATTTATATAAAAAAAAATCATAATTGAATTTTTTTGCAAAATATGTACCACTATTTGACGGAAAAAGAAATCTGAGCAATCTTCAAAAAGATTAGATATTATCTTATAAGTATTAACATGCCTTGATTGCTTAATATAGTTTTTAAAAGATATTTCTTTTTTATGATTAATTCTTTGGATTAATGAATGCTTGACCCATCCTGCTTTTTTCTTGCCTTCAATAAATTTTTTTAAATTTCCCATACTTGAACTATTGCTCATTCTGTACATCATCAATGGTTTAGGTATAGAATAAACAATATAGCCATTTTCAGCAATTCTATTTGATAAATCAAGATCATCACTTGGCCAAAATTTATCTCTCATACCACCTATTTTAATAACAACATTTCTATCGAAAATAATACCTGGGAATAAAAGACCAATGTTTTTATAATTTTTAATTATATTAAAACATGAATTTAAATTACTAAATGGATTATTTGAAATACCAAAGGTTTTTTTTCCATCAATAGTGTATTTAGCTAAACAGCTCAACATTCCAATGTTTTTTTTTTTTTGTAAAAAATTAACTTGTTCTTTAATTTTATTCTTAAAATATAAATCATCAGCATCTAAAACAGATACCCATTTTGTTTTAAGTCTTTTTAATAAATTATTTAAACTTTTTCCTTTAGAAGTTTTTTTTTTGTAATTTACAACAAAAATTCTTTTATCTTTTGATTCATGCATTCTCATTATATCTAAGCTATTGTCAGTAGATCCATTATTTATTAGATACAGATCAAAATTTTTATACGTTTGATAGAGTACAGATTTAATTGAATCATTAAGAAATTTACCATTATTATAACAAGGAATAATTATAGTAATTTTTTCTATCTTTTTTGTCATGAGTAATACAAATTCATATACATAAATGTTAAATATAAAAGCTAAAACAGTTGATTTTATTCTTAATAACTTGAAAAAAAAAAATATTAACTATGCTGTGCTAAGAAATTTTGAAAAATTACCTGATATTGGAAGAGATTTAGATATTTTGGTTGATAATAATATCAAAGAAATTCAAAAAATAATTTTAAAAAGTGCAAAAAAATTTAATTGGAGTCATTTAATATTTGATCAAAGTAAAAGTAGATATTTCATTAACAATAATAAAGTATCAATGTTTTATTTAATAAATTCTAAAAATTTAGAGTTCTTGCAAATTGATTTATTTAGAAGTTTATCAATATTTAGTACTCCGTATTATAAAATTAATAATACATGTTTAGAAACTTTTAGAAAAAAATATTTCATTATTCCAAGGAATGTATCCTATACTTATAATATTTTTCAAATAAACAATTTACTGAATAATAAATCTGGAAATCTTAAAAAAATATTAAGATATAGAAAAAATTTTCTTAAATTAAATTTTACTTCAATTTTTAGAAAAAATATTTTTTTCGAAGATAAATTATTAAAAAAAATTTATGAATTGATTAAAAATAAAAGTTTTAGGAGTTCTAGAAAATATATATTTATTTATAAATTTTTAATATTGATTAATTATTTTTTTAAAAACCCTTTAAGATTTTATTATTTATTTAATCGATCTTTTGAATATACTTTGCTTTATTTTTTTCAACCATCTGGATTTGAACTGGATATTTTTTTTAAAAAAAAAGATAGAAAAAAAGTGATAAAGAATTTTAATAATTTAAAACATAAAAAATTTATATCTAAATGGAGTTTTAATATAAACAAAAATTTTTTTGATAAAATTATTTTTTTACAACAAAGAAATATTTTAATTAATCAGATTACAGAAAATCAAAGCAATAAAAAAAATGACTATACAAAAACTTTTTTAAAAAAATTAATCAAAAAAAATATTTTAATCTTTGGTAAATCGTTAAGTGAAAAATAATATTAAACAAATACTAATTATTTTAGATCAATCCATTGTAAGTTTGGGTAATTTTTTAATTACACTCATGCTAATAAAATTTTTAGGTTTAAGGGAATTTGGAATTTTTTCTTTTTTTTGGATATTCTTATTATTAATTCAATCTACACAACTTGCATTTATAATTTCTCCTATGCTTTCAAATATACCCAAACAAAGTGATTCAAATATAAAATATTTTTATGGAAGTGTATTTTTACAGCAAATATTTTTATGTCTAGTTATGTTCTTTTTCGTTTTAATTTTTTTAAAATATTTTTTTAGTATTTTTTTTTCTTATGACATCAAAAATTTATATTTACCATTCTCTCTTATTATACTTTCTTCACAACTATTTCAGTTTTGCCGTAGACTTCTAATTAGTTTAGGTAATATAATATTATTAATTATAGTAGACTTTGTTGTTTACTTTATATTGATAATTTCTATTTACATTTTTAAACAATATTATTATTTAAATGTAGAAGTAATATTTTGGCAATTTTTTATAATTTTTTTTATTGGATCTTTGCTTTTATATAAAACCATATTTTATTTAAATTTTTCTATAGTTAATTTTTTTTTATCAATAAAAGATAATTGGAAAATAGGAAAGTGGCTTTTGTTAACATCATTGACCCAATGGTTCTCTGGAAATTTATGGGTTATTAATGCAGGAATTATATTGGGCCCATATTATCTTGGTGTGATTAGGGCATGTCAAACAATAATAGGGATTCTAAATCCAATTCTTCAATCTTTTGAAAACATTTTTCCTCATGATGTATCTAAAATTCTTAAAGAAAAAAATAAATATCATATGAATAAATATTTAAACAAAAATATTATTAAAGTTTTTTCTATATTATTAATTATATCTTTAACAATTATTTTGTTTTCAAAACAAATTTTATTAACATTCTATGGATCCGAAATATCAAACTACAATTATTTATTATCATATCTAGTTTTAGTTTTTCCATTTATAAGTCTGCAGGTTTTTCCACAATATGGTTTAAGGTCAATTTCAAAAACTTTCCCAATTTTTTTGTCATATTTAACTTCTAGTGCATTTACGATACTTACTTCTAGCTATTTAATTAATGAATTTGGATTAAATGGTTTTATTTGTGGTGTGTATTTGTCATCTTTGTTAACTTTATTGGTAACCTATTGTAGTTTTTATTATTACCTTAAAAAATACTAAATGATTAGATTTAATAAAAATATAATAATTACTTTTTTAGGACCTGATGGCTCAGGAAAAACAACATTAATTAAAAAAGTTGAAAAACATTTATTATTAAAAAAAATTAATGTTAGTATTTTTCATTTAAAGCCATTTTTTTTTAAAAAAACAAATACTAAAATAGTAAATAACCCTCATAATCAAATTCCAAGATCAAAGTTATTCAGTTTTATGAAACTTTGTTATTGGTTATTGTTATATAATTTTTTTTTTTTAATTAGTTTTATTCGGCCTAGAAAAATTTACCTCTTTGATAGATATGCTGATGATATATTGATAGATCCTATTAGATATCGATTTAATTTAGATAAAAAATTAACTACTTTTATTCTAAATTTATTTCCTAGACCTGATTTATGGATTATTTTAAACATTAAGCCAGATATTATATGGAAAAGAAAACAAGAAATTAAATATAAAGTTTTATTAAAACAAATAAAAAATTACAAAAAGTTTGCAATTAAAAAAAAAAATTCAATTTTATTCTCTGATAATACAAATATTCAAATAATAAAAGATTATATATTTAAAAAATAAAAAATAAAAAAATGAAAAAAAAAATACTCTTATCGGCATATTCATGTGAACCAAATAGAGGCTCTGAGTCTGAAGTAGGTTGGTGTTGGGCATTAAGCCTTGCTAATCAAGGAAATGAAGTTTTTGTGGTTACAAGATTAAATCAAAAAAAAAATATTGAAAATTTTTTACATTTTAAAAACTTAAACAATTTGAAATTTATATATTTTGATTATCCAAATTGGATTATAAAAATTTTAAAAAATAATAATTATTCCTACTCTTATTTATATTTTTTTCTATGGCAAATTGGAATTTTTTTTAAAGTTTATAATTTAATTAAAAGAATAAAATTTGATTATATTCATCATGTTACTTTTGTAAGTATCAGAATTCCAAGTTTTTTATGCCTATATAATGTTCCATTTATCTTTGGACCTTTATCTGGTGGAGATACTGTACCTAAGAATTTAAGAAAGAATTTTACTTTAAAAGAAAAAGCAAATGAATCTTTAAGAGATCTTAATAATTTTTATATCAAATTTTCTCCTTTGATAAATTTAAATTTTTTAAGATCAAAAAAGATATATGTTAATTCAGAACATACAAAAAAATTAATTCCAAAAATTTATTATAATAAAACAGAGGTTCTTTTAGCTGTTGGTTATGACTCTAATGAAAACCTAAAGATTGATAAAAGCTTAAACAAACCATTTAAAATTTGTTTTATAGGAAATCATATCAATATTAAAGGTTTAGAAATTATTTATAAAATTTATCAAAATTTATTGATCAAAAAATTTGATTTTACTCTAACAATGATAGGTGATGGTTATCAAAAAAAAAATTTTAAGGACAGATTTATTAAAAATAAAATTACAGATAAAATTATATTTTTAGACCCAATAGCTCGTATCAATTTAATTAAAAATTTATCAAATTTTGATTTACTTTTAAATCCTGCCTTAAGAGATTCTGGTTCAATGATAATTCTAGAAGCAATGAGTATTGGCCTTCCTTCAGCCGTTTTAGATCTAGGAGGACCTGGTATTATTGTTGACAATTTGTGTGGTATTAAAATTAATCCAATAAATAAATCCGAGAATGAAATTTCAGAGGAGTTCAGCTCTAAAATTATTAATCTGTCAGAAAATATTGATGATTATAAAGATAAGTCACTTAAATGTTTTGATCAAATAAAAAAATTTAGTTGGATAAATAAATTAAAATATATCTACAAATAAAGTATGATAATTAATGAAAAGAGTTAAAATTTTAAAATATTTTATTAATCCTATTAAAAAAAATGTCTTGTTAAAAAAGATTATTAATTGGTGTAAAAACAAAAAATTAAAATCATCAAAATATATTTGTGTATCATCAGTACATGGCGCAAGTGAAAGTGTTTTTAATAAAAAATACAGAAAAAGTCATAATAATTGTGATTTAGCGTTAGCGGATGGTAGACCAATTTATTGGGCCTTAAAGTTATTAGGTTCTAAAAATATTGATCATCTACCAGGATATCTGGTAACTAATTCTATTTGTAATCTTGCAGAAAAAAATCAATTTAAAATAGGTATTTATGGTGGACAGAATTATGTTATTAAAAAATTTATAATAGAAACTCGCAAATTATATAAAAATTTAAAATTTAATTATTCATTCTCACCTCCATTTAGATCTCTAAGTTTAAAAGAAAATAAAAATATTATTAAAAAAATAAATGATTCAAAAGTCGATATTCTTTTTGTTTGCTTAGGAGCACCCAAACAAGAAATCTGGATGCATGAAAATCAGCATAATTTAAAATGTGTTATGATAGGTATTGGAGCTGCATTAGATTATCTTGCTAAAACAAAAACTCAACCTCCTTTAATATTAGAAAAAATAGGCCTTGCTTGGTTTTTTAGACTAATTATAGAACCAAAAAGATTATTTAAAAGATATCTTATTGCTAACACAATCTTTTTAACTTTATTTATCTCTCAATTAGTTTTATTTTGGCTTAAAAAACTTAAAAATATATAATTTACTACATAAAGTTAATACATCTTCTTTCAATTTTACTTAATTTAATTATAGTTGAAATATAATTTTTTTTATGAAAATTTTATTATTAGATGTTTATCCAAAATCTCCCTATAGAATTTCAAAGGATCAAAATGGTGCATATGGTACCGCAAATAATTATGGTACAGGTTTTGTAAGTAAATTACTTCAAAGACTTGTTAAAAGTTCCATAGATTTTCCTTCATTATTCACAGTACAAGTTTGTGGAGAATTAAAATATCAAGGACATGATGTTAAGTTTAGTAAAGAATTAGATTTGAATGAAAATTTTGATCTATATATATTGCCATCATCAATTGTTTGTCATGAAACTGAAATTGAATACATAAAATTGTTAACAAAATATAAAAAAAATGTAATTGCTATAGGCCCATTTGTTTCATCTAACCCACAATCTTATCTAGATGCAGGAGCTAAAATAATTAAAGGTGAACCGGAAATGTTTTTTCATAATCCAATAAATAAAGTTATTGATTTTGAAAAATTACCCAGCATAATTGAAAATTTTCAAAATTATAGTCTTGATGAATTATATTTCCCTGGTTGGGAAACTATATTTGAAAATTATATACCAAAAATGAAATTTTTAGGTAACGGACCAACTATAAATATTAATGCTTCAAGAGGTTGCCCATATAGTTGTTTTCATTACTGTGTTTATCCGTTGCAACAAGGAAGAAAATTAAGAGTTAAATCTCCTAAAAGAGTATTAGAGGAAATGAATTATTTTAATGATAAATTGGGAGTATCAAACTTTATTTTTAGAGACCCAGTTTTTACTCTTGATAGAAATCATACAATTGCAATTTGTGAAGAAATAATAAATTCAACTAAAAAATTTAATATTTGTATAGAAGCACACCTAAAAAATATTGACGAAGAACTTACACGTACATTAAATAAAGCAGGCGTAAAATTAATTTATGTTGGCATAGAGTCAGGTGATATAGGTGTCAGATCTGATGCAAAAAGATGGTCAGAAGAAAATTCTGCACAAATTGAAAAAGTCAATTATTTAGAAAAAAATGGAATTAAAGTAAAATGTATGTATATTATTGGCTTGCCATCTGACACTGAAGCAACATATAAAAAAACTGTTAAATATGCTCAAACAATTAATTCATCTTATGCACAATTTAGTGTTTTTACACCGTATCCTGGAACTCCAGTATTTACTGAATATAAAGATAAAATATTTGTTAAAAATTATGAAGATTACACTCAGTTTCAGCTTATTTTTAAACATGAAAATTTCACACCAGAAAAAATAATAGAATTACTTAATTATTCGTACAGACAATATTATACTAATCCAAAATGGTTTATACATTTTATAATTAGAAAATTAATTAAATTTTATGGTGATCTCTATTATAGGTTATTCAGGATACATCGGTAGTTATTTAGAAAAAGAATTAAAAAAAAATTTTACTATTAAAAAAATTAATTTGAGAAAAATGCCTGATCAAGGCACAAAAAATTTTGATAATTTTATTACTAATATTATTAAGTCAAATGTAATAATTAATTGTGCTGGTAATTTAAATCCAAAAACAAAAAAAGATTTTTTTATAAATGAAGAATTTCCTAGCTTGCTACAAAAATCAATCAATTTTAAAAAAAATACAAAATTTATACATTTAAGCTCAATAAATGTATTAATTAAAGATTTCAATGATTTATATTCAATTTCTAAGCGACATGCAGAACAAAAATTAGTCAAAAAAAAAGTTATCATATTAAGACTTCCTCTTATTTACAGATTAAAAAAAGGTGTAATACAAAATGAAGGATCTATGAGAATTATTTATAATTACTTAAATATAAATTTTATGCCATTTTACCCTATGATTTATCCTGGTAATACGTTTCAACCAATAGAAATAAAATCTTTAACTCATTTTATATCTAAATTAATAAATAAAAAAAAATCTAAATATCTATATAATTTAATCGGCAAACAAAAAAAATCTTTATGGGATTTATTCTCAATTATTGCAACAATCAAAAAAAAAAAAACTTTAAAGCTAAAAACTAATTTTATTAAAAAACTAATCCCTAAGTTTTTAAGAAATTATATCAAAAAAGAAAAAAATTTTTTACAACATATTTTAGAAATAGACTCTACAAGATTTAAGGAAAATAAAATTAAATTATAATTTATAAATTTTTTTATTTTGTGATAATTTTTTTTTGCAAACTAAATGCAAATCTGTGCATAAGCCTGTAAATAGTTCTAATGGTTTAAGAATTAAATTAACCACATTAAATGAAATTTTATCATTTTTAATTAAGGAATTAATTATTTTGTAAAGTCTTTCTATACCCATAAAATTTTTTCCATAAATCTCGATGTTTGTAAAACCACTTTCTTTGACAAAAAAAATAAGCTCACTTTTTGTGGGTTCTCTAACATGACCGTTATAAGGTATATTATTCCAATAATCGTAAAGTCTGTAATAGTTAGAATGACCAAATAATACACTTATTCTTTTTCTTAAATTTACAGCATTTGGTACTGCTAATATAAGTGTTCCGTTTGGTTTTAATATTCTATAACACTCTTTTAAAAACGGTTTAGGAGAATTGTGAAAATGTTCAATGCAATGAAAAGATGTAACTATATCTAAAGAATTATTGTTAAATTTGATTGTTTCATTTTAAAAATTTAAATCTTTTTTTTTAATATTATTTTTTTTTAAAAATTTATTTATTTTAGGCAAATAATCATTAAGAGTTTTTTTATTTTTTTTTATATTTCTTCTATGAAATTTATCTAAATTTTTAAAATCATCAACCATGTATAAATCTGAATTTTTTAATGAATATCTTAAAAAAGCTAAGAAAAAAGAATAACCACTTCCCAAATCAGCAACCTTATAATTATTATTTTTTGTAGTATTCAGATTTCTTAAGGTCAGAGATGAATAGAATTTTATTCTTTCATAATTTCCATGATGGTTAAAAATCTTTAATAATTTATTAATATTTTGACCCATATATAAATTACTTTAAAATTGTACAAAGGAATGAGGTTGCATACTTAATAATCATATGTTTAGTTAATTTTCCATATCCAGGTTCTTGATACAAAATATTTGAATATTGTATCTATAATTACACCTGCAAGTGAAGCTAAAATAGCATTATTAGTAATTAAATTAAACACCATATTTGCAGCACCTATACTTGTAGCTAGTCCAGGTGAATTAATAAGATAATATTTAAAGATTGAAATAATAAATTTTTTAGGATTGTCAATTCTACTATCAAAAAAATTTAAATAATTATTAGCTATAAAATTAAATGTTGCGCCACATAAAGTTGCAATTAAATGACTTGATAAGAACTGTAGATTAAAAATATTTAATAAAATCAAGAAAATTGAAAAATGAACAAAAAAACCAAATCCCCCTATCAAGCAAAAACCAATAAATTTTGATGAAATTAATCCATTAAATAAATAAGATAACATCTGTGTAACAAACGAAAACATTACTTGAGAAGTTAATTTTGAACTACCTGAAAATCTTTCTTTAAAATTAATTTGGTTTTCGGATATTTTTATTTCATTTTTTCTGTTACAAAAAATTAGATCCAACAATACTTTAAAACCTGAGTTAGAAAGTAAAAAAAATTTTGTATTAAGCAAACTTGTTCTTCCAGAAAAAAAACCAGTTAAAGGGTCAGAAATATTTACAGAAAGTAATAGTTTTATAATTTTATTGAACATTTTACTAAAAAATGATCTTATATTTGAAACTTGAGTTAAATTATTTAAATCTCTTACACCTACTACAAGATCGTTGTTTGAAAGATTAGAAAGTAATTTTTCTATATCATTAGCTGAATGTTGACCATCACCATCCATTACAACAAAATATTCACCTGTAATAGATTGAAGAGCAAATTTGATACTTTGAATTAAGCCTCGATCATGTTCTCTTTGAATAACTCTAATATTTTTATTGTTAGAATAATTGTTAAAAATATTTTCTATAGTTTTATCAGTTGATCCATCATCTACTATAAAAATTTCATAATCTTTATTATTAAAAACAGTTTCTATTTCTTTAATAAGATTAGATATATTTTTTTCTTCATTATAAGTAGGAATTATTACCGAAGTTCTGTTTTTAACATATTTTCTCATTAATAAATAATTTAAGTGTATTAATATTTCAATTTAATTCAATGTCTTTGTAATAGTATATATTTAAAGTTTGATGTATTGAAAAAATTGCTCAATTTTTTTAAAATAAAATTTAGAAAGTAAAGTAAAGTAAAAAATAAACGTTATAAAAGTGATAACGCTATAAAGAACCCAAATATGATGATTTTTTGCAGTTTCATTAAAGGATAAAATAATCCAAGGAGTTAAAAAGGGTGCTGATGCTAATAAAGTAAAACTAATCTTTTTTACATTATTAAATTCTATAAAATTGTTAATATTTTTTATAAAAATTAATAAAGGAATTAACAAAAATATTATTCTATAGGCATAATTTGAAAATGCAAAAAAGACTAAAATAACCTGTGTAGAAAATAATATAAATAATACAAAATCTTTTTTATTTTTTTCTAAGATATTCAGAATATGAATTAAATCTTTTTTAAAAAAATAATTAAAAAAAATTGATAATATTATAAATAAAAAAATAAAAATTAAATTTATAAAAAATAAATATTCTTTACTTAAATTTATAAGAAACATATCTTGTAAAAACTTTATTAAAAACATAGATAGGCTATAAATTCCAAAAGAAGCATGAAATGATGCAACCACATCTGTATTAGTTATTGAAGTTTTGATGTTTAAAAGAGCCCATATTATAAATGGTATTGTTGTTAAAAAACCAAGTAGGAATTTTTTATTAACTTTGTTTAGGATTATAAAAGCAGGGACTAATACAATTGGAAATATTTTAAGTGAAATAGCTAAACCTAATAATAAACCAGATAAATAATTTCTAGAAATAATGCTTAAAAATAAAATAAAAAAAATAGATAAATCATTATTACCTCTTTCCATCATTAGAATCATTGTAGGGGAAAATAAAACTAAAAAATAAAGGAAAAAAAAGGACTTATTTTTGATAAGAATAATTTTAGAAAAAATTAAATAAATTATAATTTGCAATATACCAAATATATAAACTGGATTTCCAAACATCTTTAATCCATTAAAAATATAAACCCATATGTCAGGATAATTCATTGGTCTTCCTGAAATTTCATTAGAGCTTATTTTCTCTGCCCCAAGAAGATAAATTTGATCCAACTCATTTATACTTGGTATTATGGTAACTAAATCTGCAAAAATAACCTTTAATGTGTGTGGAATTAATTTTGATATAAAAAAATCATTTACAGTAAATAGATCTATTAAAAAAACAATTATAAATATAGACGAAGAAATTAATTTTATAGTTTTTTTGTTAATATTTAAAATTATCATATTAGTTAAAATCGTAAATTTTATTAATTTCAAAAAAAATTAATAGGATTTTTTTCATTTCAATTTATTAAATTCCAAGTAATTTTTTTGAAAAATTATTTTTAGGTTCATTATTTATTTTTAAGATTTTTTTTAAATTCCTAGGATTATTTTTTTGTTCAACAGCTTTTAATAAATCATTACAATCCATGCTATTAATTATAATTGAGTTGTTATATTTTTTTGCTTCATAAGCCATCATGCCATAATTTGTCACAATTATCTTTTTATTAAAAGTTTTGGCCCAATTAAAAACATTACTAACACCAGAAAATTTTACATAAGCAGCATAAATTTTATCAGAATTATAAATTAGTTTAGATAAATCCTTTAATTGAATATACTTATTTATATAATTCAAATTATGATATTTTTTATTAACAATTTTAAGATAACTGAGGACAGACTTTTCAATTTTTCCTACTATTAAAATTTCTGTTTTTTTTAAATTAAATTTATGCAGACAGTTTATTATTTCATAAATTCCTTTTCTTTTGTCTATATAACCAAATAAAAGAATTCTATTTTTTGATTTTATCCAATTTCTTGGTGTGAACTTTGGAAGTTTTTTTGTAGTTTGTGATATTGGTACAAAATCTTCTAAATATTTAACACTATTATTTGTATATTTTGAATACTGAATATCTAAAGTATAAATTTTTACCTTAAAATCAATTAATATTTTTGTAAAAAGATGTTTCAACCAAAATATTATTTTTTTTTTCAAATTTACTTTTAAATTAAAATATTTTTGATAATGAATTTCTGGTCTCATTAATATTCCAATAATCTTATAATCTTTAAAGATATTAAATATTTTAAATATAAATACAGATAAAAAAGATGTGTCTAAATGTAAAAAAATAATCTTAGTATCTTTTTTTATAAGTTTTTTAACTTTCTGTAATATGCAAAACTTCAAAAAAACTTTATTATAAACTGAGTTTGTAAAAATATAATTTGATTTAAAAAATTTTTTTTTTATATTTTTATATTTTTTAAGTTTAGTTTTAGGAAAAAATAAAATTGCTCTCTTATTTTTCTTTATTAGGTATTTGTCAATTTCATTAAGATAATCATTTCTGTGGCCAGATGAAATCCAATCTATTATTAAATAATCACTCATAAATGACAATAATTTTCAAAAAATAAGTTCATTTTTTAGTATTAATATTATCCATTATACCTAATACATATCTTAAAATATTAAACATATGATGTATTCATAAAATATGAGTTTGTTGTATAGAATTAAAGTTATTGATAAAAAATCTTAATTCTTGAAGCAGATCACTTTATTAATAGACTGATAAGGAAATGTGTTTAAATGTTCAAATTTAAATAGATTTACTATGTCTTAAAAAAGATCTTATAAAAAAATTTGGCATAGATTATTACTATAAAAATAATTCAGTGAATATTTTCATTGAAATTATACTTACTAAACCAACAGTTATCATTACTTATTTTAGAATTTTTTGAAAATACGGCATTTTTTTATGGATTATTTTCAATTATGTTTGCAATTTTTTTAGGAGTAGGAGTTCCTCTTATTAGGTGTGTTCTTTCTAATTTTAAAAAAATGTTGTTGCTAAAATAACCTTTTTTCTAATAAATCTATTTGATTATCTCTTTAATGTTTTAAATTTTTTAATTATTTTCTCCCACCTGTAGGCACTATCTAAAATATATTCTAATTTATCATATTTTGGTTTTAATCTTAAAATCTTATCAAATTTTTTAGTATTACTATAAACTTTAGCAATATCACCAGGTCTTCTATTCTTATAATTAATTTGTGTATTGTTATTCTTTCTTTTTAAAATATTTGCAATATCTAGTACAGAATAGGGTTTACCATATCCACAATTTAAAATTAAAGATTTAGAATTTTTGTTTATATATTTCAAAGTTTTAATATGAATATTAGATAGGTCCGACACATGAATGTAGTCTCTAACACAAGTACCATCTTTAGTTTTGTAATCATTTCCATATATAGAGATTACTGGTTTTTTTTTGAGAGATTGAATAGCTATATTTTTAATTAAATGTCCGTGTGAAGTTTCTATCTCACCTATTTTACCTGATGGGCTTGCACCTGCTACATTAAAATATCTTAATATGCCATATTTATAATTATATTTTTTACTAAATTTTTTAATTATTTCTTCTGCCTTATATTTTGTTAATGCGTAATAACCTTGTGGGTTGGGTTTCTTTTTTTCATTAACAGATCCTTTAACATTTCCATAAATTGAACAAGATGAAGAAAAAATAATACTAGTAACACTGGAGTTTTTACAGCATTTTACTAAATTTAAAGTTCCTTCAACATTATTTTTATAATATTTTTTTTTATTTTTTTCTGCCTCACTAACATTTAATGAACCTGCCAAATGTATTATTGAATTTATTTTATAGTCATTAATAATTTTAGTTAATGCGGCTTTATTTTTTATATCTTTGTTGATAAATATAGCCTTTTTATTTATTAGTTTTTTATGCCCAGTAATTAGGTTGTCAATAATTATAATATTTGCTTTAGTTCTAACTAAAAGCTCAACTATATGACTACCTATGTAACCAGCACCACCAGTAACTAATATATTTTTACTTTTATTCATTCAATTTAAATAATATTAAATTATTTTTATTATAGAAACAGTTCTGTAAATATTTTCAATGAAATTATACTTACTAAGCCAACGGTAACCATTGCAATAAATCCTACAACAAAAAGTTTATAACCCATAGTTCTTAGATCTTTTAAACTGGTGGATAGACCAACAGCAACTATTGTCATACTTAAGGATTTTTCATTTAATGCTTATAAATTGTTAATAAAATTAAACATATTTGTAATACTTCAATAAATGTTTAATAATAATTTTATGATAAAAAGTAAAAAAATATTAATAGTCGGAGCAGGTGGTTTTATCGGTGGCCACTTAGTTAATCGATTATTAAAAGATGGTAATTCTATAGTAGCTTGCGATATAAAACCAAAAGAATATTGGTTCCAAGATTTTCCTGAAGTTAAAAATCACTATGCAATGGATATGAAAGATATATCTAATTGTAAAAAGGTTGTTGAGAATATTGACTATGTTTTTAACATGGCTTGCAATATGGGTGGTATGGGCTTTATTGAAAACAATAAAGCGGAATGTATGCAATCAGTTTTAATAAATACAAATTTATTAATTGCATGCAAAGAAAAAAAAGTTCAAAGATATTTTTTCTCATCAAGCGCATGTGCCTACAACACAACGAAACAAAAAGATGTATTTATCAAAGGTTTAAAAGAAGAGGATGCTTATCCAGCAAATCCTGAAGATGGTTATGGTTGGGAAAAGTTATTCAGTGAAAGAATGTGTAGACATTTTCAAGAAGATTATGGTTTGGAAGTAAGAGTTGCTAGGTATCATAATATATATGGTCCTTATGGAACTTATGATGGTGGAAGAGAAAAAGCTCCAGCTGCTTTATGCAGAAAAGTTATTTTGGCTAAAAAAGAAAACCTAGAAACAATAGATGTTTGGGGAGATGGTCAACAAACAAGAACTTTTTTATATGTAGATGAATGTGTTGAGGGAACTTTAAGATTATTTGAATCTAATCATTCTGATCCTATTAATATTGGAAGTGATGAGCAAGTTTCCATTAATCAAATGATAGAAATGATTGAAAATATTTCAGGTGTAAGTTCATTTAATAAAAACTATCAATTAGACAAACCCAAAGGTGTAAGGGGAAGATCTAGTAACAATGATTTAATAAAAAAAGTTCTTAACTGGAGTTATGAGATGAGTTTAAAAGATGGTTTAAGCAAAACTTATAAATGGATTGAAAGTGAAATGAACCAAAAAGGTTCAAACATAAATAGATTTACCAAGTCTTAAAAAAGATCATACAAAAGAATTTGAATTAGATTATTACTATAAAAATAATTCTATGAATATTCTCATTGCAATGATGCTTACTAAGCCTACCGTTACCATTGCAATAAATCCTACAACAAAAGGTTTATAACCCATTGATTTTAGGTCCTTTAAGTTAGTCGATAAACCCACAGCTGCCATTGCCATACTTAAAAATATTTTTGCAGAATCTTTAATAGTTGATACTGAGTTTTGCCAAATAATTTGAGTATTTTCTGTTAAAAATATTTGATCACCAATATTTCGAAATATAATCATTCCAATAAAACCTAATACAAAATATGGAAAAATTTTTAGTAAAGAATAGTTTTTAGTCTTAGTTTCATTCCTATTATAAAGATAAGCAAATAGGGGAATCATAATTACTAAAAAAGTGTTTCTAATAAGCTTTGTAACTGTTGCAATATTTAAAGTTTCTGGACTATTAAATTGCTGGTCATAAATTAATCCAGCTGCTGCAACTTGAGATGTTTCATGAATGGCGGTTCCTAAAAAAAGCCCCACATACATTGGATCACCATTAAAATAAATATTTGCAAAATATGGATAAACTAACATTGAAATTATCCCAAAGACTGTGATGTTCGCAATAGCATAAGCAACCTCACCTTTGTTTGCCTTAATTATGGGAGCGGTTGCCATAATTGCTGTTGTTCCACAAACAGTACTACCAATTGATATTAGATAAGCCATTCTTGTTGAGATTTTTAATTTTTTAATTAGTAATTTAATTACAATTAATACACTTATGATGCAGACAACAATTAATGGTATAGCAATAGAACCAAATTTTAAAAATTCAAAGGGTTTTAACTGAATACCAAGACAAATTATTCCAAGTTTTAAAATATATTTTTGAGTAAAATTTATTCCAATTAAAAAACGCTCTCTCATTTGAAAAATATTCCCAAGGACAATACCCATTAGAATTGCAATCATTGCTGTTGATATTGGGCTTTTAGCGTAACCTAATATCTCAATACCAATAATATTATTTAAACCTTGGGATAAAGTGTAGAGAACAAAAGCTAAAATAATCCCCGGTACAACGACCAGGTATTTTTTAAATAGCATTAATTAATAGATGAGATTTAAGCACTTCTGTAAAGCTTAGTCATAACAAATTCTTTATGACCTAAAGCTTCAGCACAAGTTAATCTACCGTTAGCAACTCTAATCATTGATTTGATTAATTCATCACCAGCTTCAGACATAGTCATCTCTCGTGATAATATTTTTGATACATCACAATCAATATGCTCACCCATACCTTTTACAGTAAGTGGATTAGCAGTTAATTTTACAACTGGTTCGATAGGGTTACCAACGATATTACCTTGACCTGTTGGGAATAAGTGAATGTTAAATCCAGCAGCTGCCTGAAGTGTAATACACTCAGCTGCTGCAGATGAAGTGTCCATAAAGTATAATCCTTTTCCTTTAGTGGGTTCTTCAGCTGGTTCTAAAACATCAATAAATTTACAATTTCCAATTTTTTGAAAGTTTCCAAATGCTTTTTCTTCAATTGTTGTCAATCCACCAGCAATATTACCAGCTGTTGGTTGACTATCTGAAAGATCATCTGTTGCTTCTTTTAGAATAAAATCGTTGTAATCACTCCATGTTTTCATGAATTTTTTTGAGGCTTCAGGGGTTGCACCACGTGTAGCACAAACTTTTTCAGCACCTGTTAATTCTGACGTTTCTCCAAAACATAAATGAACTCCTAATGGCTCTAATTTATCCATCAAGTTTCCAACTGTTGGGTTAGCAGCAAGACCTGATGTCGTATCAGATTCACCACATTTAACCGAAATCCATAAATCACTTAAAGGACACTCTTCTCTTTGCTTTTCAGAAGCCCACATTGCAAACTCTTGAGCTTTTTTTGAAGCCTTCATGATTGTTCCAATATCACCAGTTCTTTCAATGTGAAATCCTTCAACTGGTTTTCCAGTTTTAGCAATTTCATCAACAATTCTTTTTGTCCATTTAGGCTCAATACCAATAACAATTACAGCAGCAACGTTAGGGTTTTTTCCAGTCCCAATCATTGTTCTAAAATGTAGATCTAAGTCAGCACCAAATTGAAGTCTTCCATAAGAGTGAGGAAGGGCCATTGTACCTTTAATATTATTTGCTACAGCTTCAGCACAAGCATTTGAGATATCATCTACAGGTAAGATGATTACGTGGTTTCTAGTACCAACTCTGCCATTTTCTCTTTTATAACCTAAAAAACTTTTTGGAATTTCCATATTTTTTACCACTTCTTCGTTTTTACATTGTGAACATGAACATGCTCACCTTTTTTGATTGATTTAACTACTTTTCCAATATCATGACCATATTTCAAAATAGTATCACCTTCATTAAGGTCAACCATTGCAATTTTATGTCCTAATTGAATTTCATCTACTGATTGAATCTGAATTGTTTTATCATTCTCCATAATCCAGCATGCGCAATCTTGTTTTGGAGTGATTTTATCAATTACAACTACTCCTACGTTGTCCTTTTCGTCATGTATAATAATATCTGTAGCCATAATTGTGTCGATTTGTTTGTTTGAAATTTTTTAATTCTTATATATTAATCTTTAAAATTAACAATTTATTTATAGATTTTTTTAACAACTTAAGCAGGAAGGCCTAATTATTATGACTAAAATGACAACAGAAGAAGCTTTTGTAAAAGTTTTACAAATGCATGGAATTGAAAACGCATTCGGAATCATTGGTTCAGCCTTTATGCCTATTTCAGATATCTTTCCCGATGCTGGAATTACCTTTTGGGACGTTGCTCATGAAACAAACGGTGGATTAATTGCTGATGGTTACACAAGATCTACTGGTAAAATGTCAATGGTTATTGCACAAAACGGACCTGGAATTACTGGTCTAGTAACACCAATTAAAACTGCATATTGGAATCACACACCGTTACTTTTAGTTTCGCCACAAGCTGCAAATAAAACTATGGGTCAGGGTGGTTTTCAAGAAGTAGAACAAATGAATTTATTTAAAGATATGGTTTGCTATCAAGAAGAAGTTAGAGACCCTTCAAGAATGGCAGAAGTATTAAACAGAGTAATTGAAAAAGCAATTAGAGGATCAGCTCCAGCACAAATAAATGTCCCAAGAGATTATTGGACAAAAGTTATTGATATTGATCTACCTCCAATCGTAAGATTAGAAAAACAAGCAGGTGGTGTTGAGGCAATTAAAAAAGCAGCAGACTTATTATCTAATGCTAAGTTTCCAGTGATATTATCTGGAGCAGGTGTTGTAATTGGCGGAGCTATAGAAGATTGTAAGAAATTAGCTGAAAAATTAGATGCTCCAGTTTGTTCTGGTTATCAACATAATGATAGTTTTCCTGGAAGCCATCCATTAGCTGCTGGACCATTAGGATACAATGGATCGAAAGCAGGAATGGAATTAATTAGTAAAGCTGATGTAGTTCTTGCACTTGGTACTAGATTAAATCCTTTCTCAACTTTACCGGGTTACGGCATGGATTACTGGCCTAAAGATGCAAGTATAATACAAGTTGATATGAATTCAGACAGAATTGGTTTAACTAAAAAAGTATCAGTTGGAATTTGTGGTGATGCAAAATTAGTAGCCCAACAAATTTTAGCACAACTTTCTCCAACAGCAGGTGACTTAAATAGAGAAGAGAGAAAAAATACTATTCACCAAACTAAATCAGCATGGTTACAAGAGTTATCAAGTTTAGATCATGAAGATGATGATGAGGGTACAGTTTGGAATGCAGAAGCTAGAAAAAGAGACGCAAATAGAATGTCTCCCAGAGAAGCATGGAGAGGAATTCAAGCAGGTATGCCTGATGATGTAATTATCTCAAGCGACATTGGAAATAACTGTGCAATTGGAAATGCTTATCCTACATTTGAAAAAGGTAGAAAATATTTAGCTCCAGGATTATTTGGTCCTTGTGGTTATGGTTTTCCATCGATCCTTGGAGCAAAGATTGGATGTCCCGACACACCAGTAATTGGTTTTGCAGGTGATGGTGCATTTGGTATTAGTATGAACGAAATGAGTTCTGTCGCAAGACCAGAATGGCCAGCAATTTCAATGGTAATTTTTAGAAACTACCAATGGGGAGCAGAAAAAAGAAATACAACTTTATGGTATGATAATAATTTTATTGGAACAGAACTTGATCCTAATTTAAGTTATGCAAAAGTTGCTGATGCTTGTGGATTAAAAGGAGTTACGGTTCGTACAATGGAAGAGACTACAGCTGCTATCAAGCAATCATGTGAAGATCAAAAGAAAGGAATTACAACATTTATTGAAGTAATTCTTAACCAAGAACTGGGAGAGCCTTTTAGAAGAGATGCAATGAAAGCTCCCGTTAAAGTTGCAGGGATCAAAAAAGAAGATATGATCAAGCAACCTTCTTTGGTATCTTAAGATCTTTTAAAAATATCTTATCTGTCATAATCTAACTACATGAATGTAGTTAATGATACTGGTTGTAGTTGGATTAATGACCTTGATAGAAGATCTAATATAAAAAATTTAGATAAAGATAAGACATGCGACTGGTTAATAGTAGGTGCTGGATATACGGGTTTATCTGCAGCTAGAAAATTATCAGAACTTCATCCAAATCAAAAAATTATTATTGTTGATGCCCAATTAGCAGGTGAGGGTGCAAGCGGAAGGAACTCTGGATATTTAGTTGATACCACTCTTAATGATGGTTTTACTTCAAATAAAGAACTTTCTAATTATAAAAAGAAGACGGATATTTATAAATTAGGAATTGATGTCGTAAAAAAGTTTATTAAAGAGCATCAAGTTGACTGTGATTGGAATGAAAGTGGAAAATATTTTGCCTCATCAAATAAAAAAGACAGAAAAATATTAGAAAATTTTAGTAAAACTTTATTAAAACTAAACTTTGAGCATAAAATTTTAGAAAAAGATGATTTAAGTAAACGATTAGGTACAAATTTTTATAACTTAGCTCTTTATACTCAAGGAGGAGTCTTATTACATCCAGGAAAACTTGTAAGAGCGATGGTTGATACTTTGCCTGATAATGTTGAACTAATAGAAAACACCCAATTATATGAATGGTCAAAAAACAGTGATATAATTCTTTGTAAATTTAATAATCATAAAATAATTACTAAAAAAATTATTTTTTGTACTAATGGTTTTTTAAAATCACTCGGTTTAAAAAAAAGTTATAATTTCCCCTTAACTTTAACTGCAAGCATGACAAGACCATTAACTGATATGGAATATAAATCTATTGGCGAGCCCAATGAATGGGGTGTCTTACCTATTAGACCAATGGGAGCAACTATTAGAATGACGAAAAACAAAAGAATTTTAATTAGAAACACTGCTGAAGTTTATAGTCCTTTTAAGATGTCTAAATCAGTTTTAGATAAAAGATCTTTAAATCAAAAACTTGGAATTAAGAAAAGATTTCCAAGCCTAGCAAATAATATTATTGAGTCTAGTTGGTCTGGGATCGTTTCTAGGACAAGAAATAGTTCACAGATTTTTGAAAAAACTGATGACAATATTTTTGTAGCAGGTTGCTATAATGGCTCTGGTATAGGAGTTGGAACTTTATTTGGTGAACAGATAGCAATCAAAGCAAGCAATGAAAACAGTGATGAAATTCATATAATAGAGTCTAGAAATAAGCCTACTTGGCTTCCACCTCAACCATTTTTAAATATTGGGGTTAAAACAAGATTAATGTTTGAGAGATTTAGATCTAGATCTGATATCTAGTTATTGATTTCTTATAAGTGGGTAAACTTTAGGGCTTAAATACTTATAATTAGTAATCATAATTAAAATTAATGTAGCCACTCCAATCCCAATAGTTACCTGCAAAAATATTGTTAAATCAAACTTCCAAGCGATTTGAAAAATATTTTCAATGATAAATTGAGAGCCTATAACTGCAAAAAAAAGAGCTATTAGAATTATGGATGTAAATATAATAAAAAACTCGATAATTGAAGAAAGTATGACCTCAATTTTTGAAAAACCTAGAATTTTGAATATTAAGTTTTGAAATTCTTTAATTTTACCTTGAACTATAATTGCACTAGATATGACAATTAAACCAATGATTATAGTTATTGCTGAAATAACAGTTACAGCAATAAACACTTTGTTTAGTAGTCCTGTTACTTTCTCCAAGTAATCAGTAATTTTTACAATAGAAAGACTAGGCATTTTATCTAGCAAAGTAGTTTCGTTAAAATTCTCTAAACTTTTAAACTTTGAGGTGGCTAAGTATTCATGAGGTATATTTTTTGCAAATTGAGGATTTAATAACATTGCAAAATTAATAGTAAAGTCTCTGTAGTCTACTAATCTAAAATTTATGATCTCACCTTCAATTTCACGACCATAAATATTTAGAGTAAAGATATCACCAATTTTAATATCAAAATCTTCAGCAATTTTACTATCAAGTGAAATTTGAAGTTTATCAGGTCTATCTAAATCCCACCACTTGCCTTCTACAATTGGATTGTCTTTTAAAACTTTATCAGCCCAAGAGGACCTTCTGTCATTTCTAATCACCCAGTGGCTGTCATTACTTGAATCGATATAAGTATTTGGATCTATTCCATTAATTTTCAGAATACCTGTTGAAACCATGGGAACAATTTCAAGATTAGCTTCTTTATCCATTTTAAAAATTAAATCTTCAAATATTTGTCTTTCATTACTTTGAATACCAATGAAAAAATAATCAGGTGCAAGCTCCGGTATAGATTTTGCAATTTCTCTTTTAAAGTTTGAACCCACAAAAGCCAAAGTTAATAATAAGGTGACGCCTAAACCTAAAGACATAATAGTTATAGGGGTAATACTTTTAGTTTGAGTAATATTTTTAACTGATACTTTAATTGAAATATTTGGGTGCTCTTTAAGTCCTTTAAATAATTTAATGATCAAATTTGACAATAGATAGAAGACCAATAGACAAACAAAAAAAGCTCCAAAATAACCCAAGCTATAAATGGGTCGAGCAGAACCAAAGGTAAATAAAAAAATTAAAATTG
>Ga0209830_10000781_pt1 | contig 30665 bp, 9 predicted proteins | sample ArcticOcean_MG_C_12_FD_187439 | JGI IMG/M metagenome (GOLD analysis project Ga0209830, IMG submission 187439) | Marine microbial communities from western Arctic Ocean - ArcticOcean_MG_CB8_130 (SPAdes) (version 2) | ecosystem: Environmental > Aquatic > Marine > Oceanic | place: Arctic Ocean...
CCAAACGTCATCGTTCCTAACGTCACGTTCCCGATTTCTAACGAAGAAGAAGAGCTCTCTTTACCAGCAGTAGGTGTACTTTGCGTGAGGATTTTCTCTTCAACTCTCTTCCTCTGTTTTCGTTTCATGTTACAGAAAACTCTTCTTCGTTCAAACGAAGAAGAAGAAGATCGCGAAGAAGAAGAAGAAGAAGAAGAAGACATCATTCACGCTTCTTCAACCACTGCTTTCTATTAACACTCGTTCAGCTCGTTCTAAATCGCTCAAAAATGAATAGAATTCTCGCAAACGAAGTTGAAACTGCTCGCTCTGAAAATCGTCAAATATCAACTTTATGTTTACTGATGAATTCCCTTTTTCAGAGGTATCAGAGGAGTCGAACGCTGTTACAACGAACGACCACTCGATGTCTATGATTTTCTTTTTATTGTTCGTGCCGTTGACGTTGTTCGCGTCGTTGGTCATTAATTAACTAGTGCGCGTGCTATACACACGTGTGACGTTTCACTTTTGACAGTTACGAGCGATACATATCACACGCGTGTCAATAATCGCAAATCTTCAATTCCGAAATCGATGTATCCTTCCCACGCCGACTCCGACGGTAGACATAGAAGTCATCTCCATCCCTCTTTCACCGTAAACGTCTCTCTTTTAATCTCACCCTTTTTCGCCTCGCTCGCACGGATTCAAACTCCATCACGCGGAAGCCGCATACTTTCCATCCATACCTTGTAGAATATCTCTTTCCCTGATGAGCTCCAATCAATACGCGTTGCTCCAGGACGCGTTCGCGCTTACCGATCAAGAAACTGCACCTTCCTTCTTCTTCCTTCTTCTTCCTTCTTTTTCTCGTGCGAGTTCTCTCTCTCTCTCTTTCGTCGTGCGAGTTCCGCGGTCAAACAATTCTTTCGTTCTTCATCTTTTAATGTTGTTATTATTATTTTCAATTTTAATAGACCGCCGGATTTCATACATGTTGAAACCCTAAATCCTACAAAATACCCATCAGAAGAAGTTTTGCGCACATCCATTCACGATATAAAACGCGCGCTCGCTCGCTCTCTGATCAAGATCAAGAACTTCTTCTTCTTCTTCTTCTTCTTCTTCTGCGCATTATCTCTGCCCGTATTGGCTTCGTTCCCTATTCTTCTTAAGCGATTACGTTTGCAGACTAATAAGACGGCTCTGCTGAGTCCGTTCCAATCAAAGCAAAGAATGGCGGCGAGTAATGATAGCGAGGAAAACACGACAAACTCGCGAGCGAAATCGAACGAGAAGAAGAATACAGTTTTAATAGGATTCCCGATCGATGACCCGATACAAGAGTTGTTCGATAAACACGCGAGATCGAATCAACCAGAGTCAAGAAGGGTCGTGCAAGTCCTGGAGAGCATGAGAGAGGTGATTTTGGAGCAGAACGTGCAGTGTAGTTCGGTCTCTGTTTTCGCGGCGACGATGGCGGCTTTACGAGCGAGTACTGCTCAGAATGACGCGAATGAGGGGAGGAATGATGATGATATGATTATAGAGCAGCAGGAACGACGAGGACAGGAACAACCGACGACGACGGTGCACGCGATGTTAACCGTACTCTCGGTAGCGATCGAGCATACGTCGACGAAGGCTATACGAATGAAATTGAAGGAAGTTTTGAGAGCGCTCGTGCATATCGGGAAGAAAAATCAAGAGCATAGCGGATGTTTGAGAGCGGTTTTGAAATGTATGGGGTTCGCTTTGAGGGCGAGTAAGTTGATTACGAGTAAGGAAGAGTACGATCTTTTTACTACGAACGAGAATAACACTAACAATACTAATAACGACGCGATGAAGGCGTTTTCGGCGTTGTGTCATTTTTGCGTCGACGCGAGACCGAAAGTGAGAAAATCGGCACACGAAGCCGTTCATTGCGTTTTGCAAGAAACAAATGGGACAAAAGTTGGGAAACAGTTTTTCCAAAAGATTTTCGGCGCGTTTGCGTGCGATAAAATGAGCAAGCCAGGTGAAGCTGCTGAAAAGGCGAGTATGATGAAAGGCGCAAAAGGCGCGAAGAAGGAAAAAGACGTAGCGATTGCCACGGCTGCCGAAGCTTTACACGTTCTAGGCGCTTTGAAACAATCGTTAGCGAGCATTGAAGAACCGACTGCTAGGAAGATTATCGAGGCAACGATAGAGTTGACTACGTTAGGTGAACCAATGTTAGAAACGCAAGCGACTGAGACGTTGTTACAATTATCTATATCGCCAAATACTTCGTGCGACGCAAAGTCTCTTTTGAAGATTCTCGAACCGATGGCGATTTTGGCGAGAGAGGCTACGCAAACGCAACCGACAAAGTGCGTCACGTTAGCTAGGCTCATCGCAAACGTCGTAGTACAAATGTACAGAAAAGATCCCGAAGAGGCGAGAAAAGCTTTACCGTTTACGTTTGAAAGTTTGCTAAAACTTTTAAACGCGCCGCACGAAGGCGTTGCGATTGAATCGTGCGAAGCAATGAAGATGCTTATCAGAGAAACAGTCGATAGTGAAATGGCCAGAGAAGGTGTTAAATATATCGCCACTATTCGTGTTCAAGCGAAGGAAAATAATAAGAAGAAAAATGAACCACTGAAACCGCCGCCGATGATATCACTCGCGAATACAATAGAATCTGCGTTGGGGATGCGTTATAGAGCTGCGTGGCCATTTACTGTACCCGTAGCGACGCAATGTTTTCAAAGACTCGGTGTCGCTGGTGGTGCTTTATTGACCGGCGCTTTAGCCGCTCTCGGTGAAATGGGTGCAAACGCGGACGGTTTACGGTGTAAAGCACAAATCGAGACGTGCATATCAACCGCTGCTGAGTATATCGGCGCAGAAGCGTTGCTCGAACAACTTCCATTACAACTGGAAGAATCGATTAATAAATCTTTAGAACGAAGAGGCGATGATGATAATGTTCAAGATGAGGAGGATATGGATATCGACGACGAGTCCGACGGCTCGCGCTTATGGCTCGTTCCTTTACTCAGACGTTCGTTGACTGGCGCGAGAATGTCCTTTTTTGGCGAAACGGTTTTACCCGAAGCTCGACGTTTAGGAGGAAGAGCGGCAAAGGCGCAAAATGAGAGTAGACTTTTCGAGGCTCAAAGATGCAGAGCCGCAGAATTAGCGCTCTGGTCGCTTTTGCCAGGCTTTGCAAATTTCCCAACCGATGCCGGAGAAAGTTTTCCAAGTTTTGCGAAAGATTTGGGACAAGCCTTGAGCGCGAGGGAAGATTTACGAGCGCCGATTTGTGAATGCTTGCGAAGACTTTGTCGTCAGGCGTTATTGGCCACTGGGGAAGACGACGACGAAGATAATGACGACGAAGATAATGAAATCAATTCAGATCTTGATGTATCCGATCTCGATACCGAAAAGGAAGAAAATGAAGACGATGATTTGAACAAGGAAAAAGTTCCAGCGCAATTTACGGTTCAAATCGCCGAAGCGCAGTTGGAACAACTTTCTCGATTTTCCAAGAATTTCATGCCAATTCTCTTCAATTTGTTCGTAACTTCAGAACCGCACGCTAGAGGTGAAATCTCATCAACAATCGGCGCGTTCGCTAAAATTGCAAGCAAGGAGACGGTGAACACGTTCTTCAAACAAGTTTTGAAGAAGCTCGTCGAAGCAGCGACTATTTCTACCGATGACGAGAATTCAAAGCAAAAGAAGAAAAGTGCGAAAGAAGAAGAAGAACAAAGAATTGCGAAGAAGTGCAGTTTCATCGATCTCGCGCATGCTTTAGTTCCAGGATTAGATCTAGAGGCTTTAGATGCGGCGTTTAAAATAGCGTCATCGGCTGCAAATGAAAAAGAAGCGGCTACACAAAAGCGAGCGTATAAATTGCTTTCGGCAATTTGTGCGGCGAAGAAAGGAAGCTGGTTGGCAAAAATGAGCAAAGAAGTTGAAACATGCTTAATGGATGCCGGTGACGTTTGTGTTACGGCAGCCAGAAGGCGACGTTTAGAGGTTATCGGATATGTGCTTCCGTATTTGCAAAGTCACGAAAATGTAGCGACAGTCGCGAGCGATGATAATGATGACGATGAAAATGAAGCGAACGACGATGCAATTAAATCTCTTCTTGCCGAACTCATATTAGCGACGAAAGAACAAAATGCAAAGACGCGTTTGTTGGCGTATCAGCTTTTGGTCGACATTCCAAGACGCATGGAGAAAGAAGCGAGCGAGCGTCACGGTGCTATTGCTGATAAACAAGTCGGCAATCGAGCTGGTGTCGCCGCTTGGCTCGCGCAAAGCAACGAAGATGAGAACGTCAAAAAGAAGAACAAAAAGAAAAAGGGTGATGATGAAAGCGGAGATTTTTCTGACGATGATGAAGATGTTATTCTCAGCGATGATGATGATAACAACGACGACAGCGACGACGACGACAATAATAACATGGCTGTTGAAAATTTGGCGTTGAATTTATCTGCAGCGCCTGAGCTCATGGATGAAAGTTCTCGGGCTATTCGAGGTTTCTTTCTCACCGTGCTCGCCGGTGTTGTCGGGGCAACTCCACAAATGCAATCCGCCTCGGTCGTTGCGTTGGCGCGTTTACTCTATGAATTTTCTGCAAAGCTCATCGAAATCGTTCCCGAGCTTTTACCGGCGATTTATAAGCTTCTCAAAGGGAAAAATAGAGAAGTCGTCAAAGCATCGCTCGGGTTTATCAAAGTCGTCGCCGTACGTTTGCCTCAAAACGAACTCGCTATGCATTTGCCTGAACTTCTTCCAGCTGTTTTAAAATGGTCATCTGATTCCAAAAATCGCTTCAAGTTAAAGACAAAAGTTATCGTCGAGCGGTGCGCGAAGCGATGCGGTTGGCGCGCGGTGGAAGATGCCATGCCAAAAGAACACTTAGCTCTCGCGTTACACATGAAAAAGGAAGAGACAAAAATGGAGACGAAGAAAAAGAAAGCGCGCGCTGACGAAACTGCGAGTCGCGCGAGTGGGAAAACTGGTCGTAAAAGTCGTTGGAACGAAGAAGAAATCTTTGGCGACGGCGAAAATGATGGCGAAAAGAACGACCGTCGCGTAGGCGGAGGCGGTAGATCTGATTACGGTGGCGGCGGCTTTGGTCCTAAATCGCATAGGAACAACAGCGGTGGTTCCGAATTGGGCTTCCGCAACGTTCGAGATGCGCACGCGTCTAGATCGAGCGCTGGTGCACGTTTACCCGTCGGCGCGGAATTCGATTTATTGGACGATTCGAAAATGCGAAAGCAATTACTCGCGCAAGGCGCGAAAACCGCTTACAACAGACGCAACGAATTCGGCGATAACGACGACGATGGTTCGAAATACCGTACTGATAAACAAACTGGAAAATTAAAAATCGTCGAAGAAAACGACCGTAAACGCGGACGCGACGACGACGACGAAAACGCAGATGATGCAAACGCGGACGACCGCGCGACAAATAGGACGTTCAATACGCGCAAAACGAACAACTCGAACAAACGCGGCGCCGGTACTTCAAAATCCTTCGGAACGAACAAATCCACAAAGACGAACAAAACCTCAAAAACTGCTTTAACGCATACTGGCGATAGATATAAAGCCAAAGGCGGCGGCGACGTCCGTAAAAAGGGCGAGAAACTCCAACCATACGCCTATTGGCCGTTAGACGCGAAATTACTCAATCGAAGAAACTCTAAAAGAGGCGAAGCTCGCGAAACTTTATCCGGCGTCGTCAAGGGCTCCGCCGTCTTACGCGGTAAAAAAGCTCGTCGCAGTTGATCACTGCTCCTATTGTACGAAGCATTTATTACTCATTTCACAAACTACTCTCTCTCTCTCACATCATCACTCGAGCACGAACCATACATACGCGCCACTCTTCACCTCGCTTTCACTTAAAAACAACAAAAGTGTTCACATTTCCTTCCTCTCTCCAAAAATCAACAGAATCTCCCCTATCGATTGGCATTTAAAAGCCTCGGCTCTCACGGTTTATTGTCAAGCAGCTTTATTGATAAGAGCACTTCCAGGCAAAGACGAGCGAGAAAAATAATAAATGCGCTCGCTCTTCTTCTTCTTCTTCTTCTTCTTCTTTTGCTCTCGTGTTTCCAGAGCTCTCGAATCCGTTCATGGATCGGAACCGATTTTAAGTAAACAAAGACATCACGATGGACGATATGGAACGAACAAATTGAACAAAGCAGGGAATGCGAGGAAAACATCGTTCGTTTATAACGAAAACAGTGATCACTGGACACGGTTCGAACCAAGGGAAGGGATCGTTACGACTGAGAAGAATTCGTTCGCGAAGAACCAAGGCCAGGGGAGGTATCGATATAACGCGAGGTATGATCGAAATGGGATCCATGGAGTGAAATTGGGTGATAATGCTGATTCGAGATTGAGATCGAGCGAGAACGAGTTTAAGGAAGGAAACGTCGAGCGTCCGAGGAAGTTCGCGGATCGAGCGAGAGAACTGCAGATCGAGAGGAAACCTGATTTGAGGGGATATCATGAGCAGTCCGCTCTCGCCGCTGTTGTGGAGAAGAAGAGGGCGTTTGAGAGAATTGGGCATTTTAGTATGAGTTCGAGCGGGGCGACGAAACCGGTAGGGAAAGGGGATTCGAGAGCGGCTGGTTTAATTGAACGCGACAATAAAGCGAGTCTCGCGAGAAGAGAGCAAAGTAGTAGTGGTAGTAGTAATAGCAATAGTAATAGCGCGTCTTTGTCGTCGTCGTCGACGAGAGTATCGTCGAGATTAGCGGCAACGAAGGAACAGGAGAGACCTGATGATAGAGCTTTGTTAGCAGACCATACGTTTTATGCAGCGACGAATCAGCAATCGAACGATAGGTTTCAGAAAATACTTTCGCGGGCATTGAATGGGACAAAATTTCTGAAGCAATGCCAAAAATCGGAATCTAAAACGGCGAGTTTAATTCCTTCGGTTTGGCAAATGATGACTGCGACAATGTCTAGGCAGGACGCGCAATCTTTACTACCTATATCGCCAAGTATGCTAAAGAAGAGTATATTCGGTAAAGTGACGACGATGATGAACAACAACAATAACAATAATGGAGAAGCGAGTCGTAAGTATAGATTTAACGGGTATCCAAAGGCCTTAGAGTTCCATAGAGGATGCGCGATCGTTGGTAATAGCGGGATATTATTGAAAAATAAGCATAAGAAACAGTTAGGACCGTTCATAGATGCTCACGGTTTCGTGTTGAGAATGAACATCGCGCCTACAGATGGCGATTTCACGAAATTAGTTGGTAAGAAAACATCCGTCCGATTAATCAATCATAAGTGGGCGAGAGAGTTCGATAAATTCGCTATGAAACATTCGAACGTTCTCGCGAGCGATATCGCACACTCATCGTCAAGACGCGACGCAAACGATGCAGCGTACGCCGTGAGAACGAGAGACGTCGCAGTTGCAAAGAATTTCGCCAAAATCATTGGCGAAAAACGAGCCAGAGTCTTCAACGCACGTTTCGTGGACATTTCAAGAATAGCGCTCGCGCAAGTACGCGCGTGTAAAGAAATGCGCGACACTGGGAAATTAAAAACGCACGACACCGCACCTGCTCCATCGGCCGGCTTCGCAGCAATCATGGCACTCTCTAAAGTCTGCCCTCGCTTACGACTGTTCGGTTTCGATGTGAACAAAGACAATAAAGTACCCGGCGTCGATTATCCGTATCAATATTACGAAGAAATCGATGACCAAGGCGTCGTTAACGTCGGTAGCGCCGCGCACGATTTCGATATCGAGGCCGAAGCCATCAGAGGTCTCGAGCGTGAATCCGCTTCGCGTGTTCAAATCTGTGGCAGTGCTAGTACTACCGAATGTGTATCATAATCATTCCCGTTCATTCTTAAAATGGTCGTTTTTGTTTCCTCTCGTAACCGGAACAAAACTACTTAGGCTACTTCCACATTATTTTACACAAAACAATACGCGCGTATCAATACACGCAATAACTGATATCATCGCATGCTAGCATCGCAATCAACCGCTCAAAGGGCATACGCGCGCAACCAAAACTCTCTAAAAAAACTGCCAATCACGAAAACCTCTAAACATGTCAACGCAGACGAAGATCTATTTTACGACAAAGAATCGAATTATTATTTCTGCGAGCGAGATGAAACCGAGACGTTCGCGACGAAGCAGGAGAAGCTCAGGTTCGATAGAACGACGAGAAAAGCGCAGTTAGCGATCGTGATCATGATCGTGTTTTTGTTAACCGTCGCCGTGTCGAGACCTGTTTATGGGCCATACATCGATCGATTCGGTGAAGATGGGGATAAAAAATTGATCGAGGTCGTTAAAGGGCACTTGACGGGAAGGGAGAAAAAGCGTATGCAACGGGTTTACGACGGGCAGTCGTTTCATGCGAGATTAAGAGCGATTGAAGAAGCGCGAGCGAGATTGTTAGATGCAGGTTACTTAGATGGTAGTGATGAGGATTTGGATGAAGAGAGTAGAATGAGACGGTTAAGCGATTTAGAGAAGAAGGCGACGAAACTTCGCGAAGAACATAGACGTCATAGTAATCACGAAGGAAAGCGTCGTGGTCGGAATAATAATGATAGTAATAATAATAAAGATTAGGAGGGGAGGTAGTAATAATAGAATTATTAGTTCCTAGTAGTAGTGACATGTAAATATGTATCATTAAAATATTATCGTAATCATCTTTACGGAAACAGCAAGATTGGTTCGGTGTTAAATCCGTGCGTTAAGCGCGTGTTTTTCACCGCGTTTTCCCAAAGCGTCCTCATTTGGAGTAAAACATTTTGCGCTTTTTCAGTGGAGTCGAACGAAATGAGCTGCGTCGAGCAACGGAAATCGTTCGGGTTCATTGGCTTATTTTCTCTTCTACCACCTCTGCCAGCTGATTTCTTCACGGCTGTTATCAAAGCCGACGTAAATCCATAGTCATGCACGGTGACCATCGATTCTTCACGCAAAGAATCGCATACGCCAATCTGAACGCAAACAGTCTTTCTACCAACGATTGAAGAAATATAAATTGAAGCAATTTCGTGCCATCGAAGAAATCGCGTTGCCGTTGGATCAGTTTTGACCTGTTCTATCCAAACTAGGTGTGTATGAGTGAGACATATTATCACGTCTTGAACGTGCGCGAGCGGTTGCAAAACTTCAAACCTTCCAAATGAAAACGGTCCTTTGTAAATCTTATGGGGAATAATAACGTCGTCGTTATTTCCACTGCGTCTCTTCCCGTTCTCATTTTTCTTACCCTTTCCAAAGCGCACGCCTTTCCTTCTGTTCTTTCTTGCTCTACTTTGCTTAACTGCTTCTTCGGTGTATGCAATTTTTTTAGCAGCTGTTCTCAATATCTCTGCGCCAGCAGCTTGATCTTCATCGTACGACCGAACAATCCCATCACCGCGCAACGCAAGCGGCATTCGAGCCCTATTTGCGTCTAGAGATCCAGCAGATTTCGAAAGAATCCCAGTTACAGAAATAGCTTGCGAGATTCCTGAAAAAGTTGTTTCAACTAATCCAACGGCACCTCCTAAAGTCTGAGTGACTAAACCTGCGATACCTTTAATGCCACCAATCGCCGCACCTCGCAAACCTTCTTGACGAAACCCTTGAACTGGTTTGTAAAATACGCCGGCAACTCCGGACAATGCGCCTCCAACGAGATTCATGGTCCCGTCGACATAACCCTGCCCAATGTTCTTCACACCTTCGGCGACTGATGTTGTAGCGCCCTTCTCTCGGGATGAAACAATATTCCTAGAACTGTCTCCAGAAAGCTCGTGTAAAGCATCTTGCGCTCTGCGTAAACCAACGGATACAGAGCCGGCAGTGTCAACAGATGCCAAGATTCTTCCAGACTGTATCGTAAACTGCCTAATCACGTGCGTTTGCATTTTCTTCTTCAACTCAGATAGTTTAAGCGAAGCGTTAGTTGGTAAACTAAACGGTGCGATTGTTATGGGCAGACGATCTAAACGTAAAACATTCAGAGTTGCACATACTATCATCGGTGCATCCTTTGGACGAGATGACGGTGCAGAAGTAAGCGTTACATACGCTCGTATGCCATCGCTTGCAAGAGTACCGACAGAAATTAGACGATCGATATTATGCGTCACAACTTTCTTTGTTTTTTGGTTATTTTTCGCAATCGCTACTCCTTTTTTATCTGACTCGTTCGAACGTTTAACTAACGTATCGGAAGCATTATTACTTCTTTCTTCAAATATTCTTTCAATCCCAATTTCATCTGCAAATTGTTTTAATGCCCATATAAAAGGTTCGTGGATTCGAATATTTACGCCATCGGGGGCCCAAATTAATCGAATCTCTGGAAATCGATTGATATCGCCCGATTGTTTCATGGAAAATGAAGCCGAAAACAAATTACTATTCTTCGCGTCGTTGAACATCATAACTGGGTATAACGCATTCTCTAACATATTATCAATTTGACAGGAGGATATCGCAAATTTTGCATATAATCCGTTTCCATTGTCGCATCGATTTCCGAATGATGCTTCGACGCCATTTAATGTGAAGAGACAAATTTCTTGTTGCGAATCAATCAGCGATATTTGAATGCCGTCGAATATGATTCCAATATGAATTTCTTTTGCAGTCCTAGAAACGTTCCGAATCCTCTGAAAAGCTTTCAAATCCGCCTCATAATCATTCACTCGAACACCTTTTCTTTTATTTTGATGTAAAAGTCGTGACATAAAGTGACCTTTGACAACCGCTGCCATACCATCAGCATCATGCAGACTAAGAACAGCGTCCTTGGTTTCTTCATTAAAATGAGTAGGTTTTCTTTCAAGGGCCGGCTGTATAGACAACGCCACACCTTTATCTGGCTCATTATCAGCAGATCCTTTCAGAATTTGAAATTCAGTCAAGCGCAGAGCAATATTTTCATCCGTTCCGATTTCAGATCCGTCGTAGAAAATACAAGATATGCGGTAATAAATCTCATTTTCACCACAGGGATCATAGCCAATCAAACCTTCGTCTAATACAATACTCCCGTACCCTCCTCCTCCATTTTGAGAGGAAGCGCCACCTCCTACAGTAGAGTTACTAACAAAATCACGCATCTCGCTACGCTCCGGTATTTCAAAATAAGATTCGTCAACGATTTCTTCAAATTTATATGCGAAACGAACAATACGGACAGATTGACCAATCTTCGGTAGAAGCGCACTTTCGCGACGTTTATGCTCTGAAGATTGGTTTTCTCTCGAAGATTTTGCGCGATAAGATACTAGATGTGGACCTTTCCAAAGCGATGCACTACGTGGAGCGACATTAACGCCTTCGTCAAAGTGAGTCGTATCGTAAGCGAAACCCGATTTAAACTTTGTGGGGATCATATTAGACTTTTTGCTCAAGACTCGTCGGCTCGCGTCTTTTGAATTTGTTTGTAATATGGACTCGTCTTTGAGTAATATTCTTGAAAAACATGCAGACATGCGCGTATGATTCTCGATTCTGATAGCAGTTTCTGCATTTTTATGCTCGGATTTAGAAGCTGCTCCAATAATAATTTTAGTAGAACCCGTACGCTGAGAGGTTATTGATCTCACACGAAGCAGCGATGGTGGCAAGTTTGAACCATCGTCAGTCATCATATTTCTTGGAACCGAAACGAGCTGTTCGCCGAATTCACGCAAAAACTCCGCGTGAATATACGTAGAGAATCTAGGAGTAGAAGCAAGAACAGTGCCGCTTTTAGCTACTACGGAAATGTCCAAAAGACTAAATCGAGCATAATCGGGGGATGTTGAACCAGATAATACCGGCGCCGAACCGATTGGAATCTTCAACAGCGAACTATCGTGCAGAACATTACCATCTTCATTTACTGTCTCATCACCGCTAATTCGTTTGAGAACTAATGGTAATTTTGAAATGTTCACGAAGACTATTTCAGGTACGATTGTTATTTTAATAGAACGACCAAAAAGGACTTCGTTTACCCACCAATTTTGGTTTTTCGATCGGGCAGGATTCCAATATTCTGTGACGAGTTTGACTCTGACATCTCCTCTAGATTTTGTCCGTAGTGTCAGAAGTAACGGGGCTTCGCCTGGACGAACTCCTTCTTTTGTCGCAACGCATCTTATTTTCTTATCACCAGTAATTCGTAGAAGTTCCAAAATATCATCAAAGCCTTTGATGTGGTCATCCGTTTCGTCAGCGATAAATATTTGCTGAACTTGAATCGTTTTTTCTTTTACAAAAGCTTTTTGAATATTTTTCAGCACGTCATCGACGGCTCCGACAGTTGCATTCACCCCGGCTTCAAAGTTTACAGCAAGTTTCTTTTCTTCGGCTCGGAAAGATATATTTGTTTTTCCAGGTTTCAAAGCGAAAAATCCGCTGATTGGTCGTCTGATCATATTTGGCAAAAACGATTCCACAGCTCCTTCAATCATCTTCTGGTATTCTGCCATTTTAATGAGATTTGACTCAGTTTCAGGTTCATTAGCAAGCATAATCGGAAACGGACACACGTTTTGAACGATTACATCAGTACGGATGTCAACAAATATTGCGCTGATAGATGAATTCTCTCCTTTATCATCCAAGCCTTCAACGGTATTATCAAAATCTACAGAGTCTGCCTTCGATGCACTTTTTATTTTATCTTTAGAAATTCCGGAGTATTCTATAGCCGTGATGAGTAATTTTGCTTCCAAATTCCTCTCGTTCATCTCTGATTTTTTCAATATCTTGACACTCCTAGCCACGCCGTCGGCGAGTGACGAAATTGGTATTGCATCGCTCATATCCCAACTTCCGCCTTTTGTATCTTTTGCATCATAACTTGACGCCAAGCCATATGCACACGTGATAGCACACCTTGGATTTGCTCCCTCTGTAATAAAGGCTTCTTCTCCAGGTTTGATGATACCAGAAGATGTAGCTTGTCCGTCACAATAGATGACATACTTTGTTTCACAAGGAAGGGAATTTCGAAAGACGAGCGGCGCTCGAAGGACAATCTGCATGTTGCGCAGATTGTTGTTCTTATCGATGCGTTTTTGCTGCTCCATATATACGAGGTAGAATTTATTTTCTGGCGTAGATATGACATCTGGTTCAGAAGCGCTACCATCGCTTCTTTCACTCCAACGTCTACGAATAGATTCACACATAATTTCAGATCCTGAATATGAACAGGATTCAAAATTTGACGTTTCGTTGTAGATGGGACTTGGAACTCCTCGAGTTTTCTTGTTCGGCGACGGTTCATTATATGAAAGACTTCGAGCTTGTCGTTTTTCAGTGTTTTCTGAAATAAAACTGATCGCACAATCCTGATTATACATGAAACCAACTGGAATGTAAACTGAACCACCTCTCGGAGGGGCGAAGATAGACCATGAATCGTCTTCGTTTCTTTCCGCTGTCGAGGATTTTTCCTTTGCTAATGATCGCTGTGAATTATTACTCCTTCTGTGGTTTAGCCGTGGCGTTAACAACAGATTTGTCTGAGAATTATCATCAACGTGAACGTCTTTCTCGTCCGAACCCGACGCTAAATCGTCACTTGCGACCTGCGCAATCTGTGATGACGAAACTTCTTCAACAGGTGCAATTCTTCTTTTCCACCGTCTTCGTCTAGTGCTAGCAAATCCTCGCTTCCAATCTTTAGCATTTTTCATTTCACTCGGTGGCCAATTTGTAACAAAATATGTATCGTAAGCCCAACCACCAGTGTTGCTAACTCTACACCTCCCAGGAGGGCGGTCAATTTCCCATTCATTGACCCAATAATATCCTTTTGGCAGTAAAAAGGTATCAGACTCCGGAAAATAGTTTGTGGAATTTGACCCGTCAATATTAAGTGAAAACCTGGCAGTAAAACATGCATCAAAAATATCACGCGCTGATTTCCAGCCGAAAGGTGGGAAATGACGTTCGGACTCCCACACGTACCGATACGAAGGATCATCTGGATCGTAGTCTTGATCCAAAGAGCTTATATTTCGACCACTATGGTCCTCTGCTGAATTCACGTCTCTTTCTCGTCGAATTTTCTTATCACAATCGAGCCCGCCAGCATGCGATAATTTCACCAGTGTCATTGAAAATTTGTCTGTCGTTTCGTTGACAAAAATCGACGTAGACGTCAACGTACCAGTCCTTGGATCAACTGTAACCTCATTCTTGCCCACATTTTGATTTTTCCGCTCGAAGAAATCGCTACCACTGGCTTTTATTGCCGCAAATGGACCATTTTTGTGAAACGCTATTAAAGTATCCTCAAAATCGAATTCTTCCTCCTTGTTATCGTCATCTTTTATTACATTTAGCACAGGTGAGACATCGACATTTTTCACTCTCACGCGTCCGGACATGAAATCGAGCTCGTAATTGTTCGTCAATGCTTTCGTTATGGACTCATTTTTTATTTGAATTTCTCTCGGTTCTCCCGAACGAGTACGTTTAGAAGATTCGCGAAGCGTCCAACCACCAGAAGCAGTGCAACCGGCTTTATATATCGTTGGAGTAGGCATTTCCGTCTTATTTTTGCCTCCATACGTGCTCTTTGTCCCTCCAGGTTTCCAAATCGCTCCAGGTCCAATAACACGTATCTCTCGTGCAAAGTCTTCCCTTACACAGCAAAATCCTCGTATCGAAGGTTTCTTTTGCACCTCTGCGCTACCAATATCAGCCATAACGACGCGGCCTAACGTGACGTAGCCTTCAGGAGGTATTGGCGCCCAGAAACTTACTGATTTATTTTTTTCATCTTGCCAAAGTAGCTCGTATCCGATTGGGTGTGCAAACGGTGCTCCTTTACGTAGCTTTGTAGTACCGTAATCATTTATATTCATTCTCGCTAAATATCCCCCAGTGTCGGGAGCACTGAATCCTGGAACAATGATGCATCCGAACGGGACTTCGGCAATACTGTCTTCGCCATCTTGCTTTTTGCATCCATTATCGAAGCTCTCTCGCTCGAATTTTTTCGCCACTGGAATCCACGCCGAACATTCGTACTTCGCATTCGTACCTTTTGTCCACCAGATTCTTTTAAGCTCGTACGTTTTCGTGATGGAACAGATCTTGTCCGAAAATAACGAAAGGCTCTTCTTCATCATCCGCTCTTGGTTTAAAAAATCATTACCTTGCTCGACAAATTCACTCTCTTCTTGTATTAATTCCTGCAACTCTTGGAATTCCTCCTCATGAAAATTTTCAATCGTACCCTCGCCGGTGGAACAGTCAAAACTATTCTCCGAATCTTCATCTTTCTCTCTTTCAAAAGCAGTTAAAGCCGACGAACTCGAAAGCATACGTTTAAATAACACATTGCATGCTCCTACATTCTTTGCAGCGTCCACTCGACCAAGTTTATTCAAGTGTATAGGCACCTTAACGCTGATGGTGTGAAATATAGATGCTTGGATCAAAATGCGAACGCTCGTGGCGGTCCCATCTTCTTCTTTGTCATAAAGATCGATCCATTTTGGTTTCCCATGACCGACCAAAAGTGACAAATTATGCGTACACAATCCATGCGCAGAGGAACGCGCATCCAAATCATCTATGAAATCGTGCGTTGAGCAAGGTCGTTCAAGATCTACTCGTAAGTTACAGCTCTGGAAATCTCGCGCCTTTGAAATTGGATGGGGAGCGTCTAATATGATATATCCTGATTTCGCATTCAAGGGAAGACTCGCACGTGCGTCTTCGCCAGATCCAGGTAATCGTTTCTGCGGGTCAATGTGTTTCATATTCCTACTAGAAATGGCCATCGAACGTAGTGTTGTTGATATCCTCTGAGATTGAATAGCACATGAAATTCTAGAATATGTTTCGGGAACTCCAGACGAACGTTCTAAATCATTCCTCTTCGCTTCGAAGGGATCATCAATGCTTATTATCTCTATCATCAACTTTGCGGTATAGAATTCCAGTGGGGGTGCCACTCGAACGTCTCCTATGCTCGTCTCTACCACACGCTTTCTTGCTTCACTCGCTTTTTTCGTGATGCAAAAGTTGATGTCAAATTTCTCATTAGGCGGAACAATTCTAATATCCTCATCTTTACCTCGTTGTAAACTTTTTCGAGATATGGTATATATCGTGCGTCCAGTATCATTTTTCATAACCATAACTTCCGACTCTACTTCGTCATTGTATGAAGAAAGAGTCGCGTGCGAAGTTAAACCGGTATTAGAAAAACAGCGAAGAACGGCATCTCGCGATTTTTGAATTTGCTCAAAAAAAATCTGCCGCTCTTTCCAAGCTAGCGAAGATTCTTTCTCACGAGGGAGGTGCTCTTTTGACACCATTTCTAACTCATAATCAGTCTCGCTTCCTTTCACCATCAGCGAGTTCTTCCGTTCAGTTAAAAAGATATTATTGTCATCTTGATATACGATAGTTGATAGTTTTTTTAGCTTTCTCTCTTGTTTTCGATTATTCCCTCTCTCTTTCATAATTTCTTTCTGCGCCTCAACTGCAATTGAAACAATATCTGAAGCAAAAGCCGTAGTTAATGTTATGCACAATTTTGTAGCCTGTAAAGAAAGATAATTTCCAGTCGCAAAAGAACATTCACCGTGCTTGATTGGCACGAGATTGGCGCCAAATATCCATTGAGGAGATACCACCGGTTCCCACGCATATTTGCGCCAATTTAGATGTGCAGCGCCTAAAGAAGCATCAACACCTACGGAAGCAACGTCACCAATTACGGCATTGGCTACAACCTCTGTTCTCATAAGAGATATTGCAAAAACAGGTACATTTTTGTCCATAATACCACGCGCATGATAAGTGTCCTCTTCATCATCTTTGTCCCCTTCAGCTATCTCCTCGTCTGCCGTTCCCGATTTACCTACAATGCGCTGCTGTGCTGCGACCGTCAAAGTAACAAGTTCAATCGATGCAAAGAATTTCACGATCGGCTTTGGTTTTTCAAATCCAAAAGATACAACTTCACTCGCATCATCAAATCTTAAGGAAGATATTGACGGAAGCACGAAAAGCGTTGGGCCGTTGTAAATATCATTCGGCATTTGGGCTTTAGACAAACAGAAAAGGCCAAACCCACCAGGAGTGCGCCACATGCACATCTCATACACACTTCCTTGACTGCCATTAATAATAATGAGTGAAGATTCTTTCGTCAGCGATGTGACTTCAGTGGCCTCTACTGCTTCACAATGCGTCTTGCTTAAGCAGCGGACTGAATCGAGAGCTGGTTTTACCAGCACTGATATAGTACTGACTAGTCCACAACTAACGTAATCTTTAGATGGCGAAATTGGCCGCCAAAATGCAGCTTTGAGAGATTGTTTCGTACTTTCGAAGACTAGCTCGAAATCAACTGGTTTCACACACACGTGGTCAAGATCTTCCACGCAGCGTGTCATAGATGGATGGGCCACACCATCAACGACAACATCTCCAAGCGACGCAAAACCAGACGGGGGCAACGGTCGATAACCTGTAAGAATATCTCCGGCGTTCCAAATTTTTTCAAATTCTACGCAGGTAACGACACAAAGTTTAATATCTGCAACACTTACGAGATCTTCGTCATCAACGGCCATGGCACGCTCGTTGGCAATTTCTTTCTTTAATTGACGTCGACGACGTTTTTTTTCCAGTTTTCGCGCTTGAATGGTTTCTAAACTCTCAATAGCAAGTCCGAGTGGGATGCGAATATCAACAAAAGAATCCAATGAGAGATTTCTATCATCAGAGCTCGCCAAGTGGATTCCAGTTGGAGAGTCAATTGCCCATATATGCACTCGTTTACCGTTTGGTTTTAAACTTATGTAATTTCGATACTTCTCATCGTCAACACTCAAAACTTTACTCTTCATAGCACGTGCTTCAAGAATCTTCGTCTCATTTTGATCGTCGTCATCATTTTCAGACATGGCAAACAATCTCGACATTGTTCCAGTAGATTCGCATAATAGTCCTTCTCTAACGCAACGCACACAGCTTGGATCTGGCTCACCGCCGTCTTCGTAAGCTGCTATTAAACCCATTGCTCTATATCCTTTCGATGGGATTGGCTGCCAAAGAACTAAAGTCGAACCAGAAGGATTCCCAGATTTACTACTTTTGAACGTATTCACGCGTTTGAATCCAATCGGGGGCGAGCAATACGTTAGAGAATCTCGAATTGATGTTGCCGATCGTGTTGGAGATCCCGAACCAAAGTTCGGAACATCTCCTAATGAGCAATATCCCAGCATTGGTTGTGGCCGCCAGAACGTGAATGATTTGCTCTTCGCGCCGGTTACTGTATCGCCCAACGAAGATTCATCAGAAATCAAGTCCACACTTTTAAAAAAACCAACCGCTGCGGCACTAAAATCATCAACAGATGTAGCCTCGAAAGCAGAATACGCAAGTGCGAACTGATAGCATGGTAGTAATGGCTGAATTGCAACAATTGCAGATATTCGCTGTGCAAGACGGATTATTCGAGCCGCTGCAGCTGGTGAAATTTCAATTCCAACGGGTGATACTGCCACATCAATTGATGTTTCTCTTCTTGATAAGTTACTTCCTACGCGTTCATCACTTCCTAAAGTGGCTTTAATTCTACACGGTTCGACTAATGGATTCAAACCTGAGCTGTCTGGAAATGTAACCGAGAAATGCTCAAGTTCAAAAAAGCTTTCAACATTGGTACCAATAATATCAATCTTTGAAGTTACACTCAAAGAAGCGCATACCCCTTCGTCGGGATCGCGTGATGGAAATATTGCCACATCGATAGCGTGTAACTTCAATATACACTTCAAAGATGATTTTTTTCTTTGCTTTTCGACAACTTTTAGAACCGCTTCCTTCTGCACTTCGAATAGAACGTCGCCAAGTTGGTCGTTACCCTTGAGACCGATTATTGCTCTTGCTCCGTCGATACGTTTTTTTGAAGAAATCGCATATCCTGGTTTAGCTCTTAAGTTGCGGAGAATGGCAACAATTGTTTTAACTCTCGCACGCCATGAATCCATCAGAAATTTCATTTCTTTATCTGAGAAACTTGAACTAAAGATGTTAGAGTTACTTTCCGAAAAAGAATCATCATTGATCGACGAAAGATTAGATCGCTTTCTTAAATCCGTCTTCTCTATCATCATCTGTCGATGGGTTAAGAACCGGACTGATTCCGAATCAAAGAAATAGGATCCACCCGCAGCCATACGTATACTTAATTCGAACATTTCTTTGTTCGGACATACGATTTGACAATTTTTAATGATTAATCTTCGATTAGGACCAACTATAACACGGGGAGCATTTCGCAGTTCGTGCTCAGTCAAATAATTGTCCCGATTGCCAAAATCCGAATTAGATTGATTGCTTGCGCTCGCATTTGTCGAAGTATTATCTCTGTTCTTCTCTTCATCAAAATCACCGTGAAAGTAAATTTTATCAGAATAATCCAGCAAGATTGTATGTCCACACCCATCCAAAATGTATTGCGAGTGTACATTATTGGCCGATGATGGAAAATCAGCTAATATGCGCTTGGTGCGACTCAAGGTCACATTCCCCCGTAGTCTGAACATTTTATTCTCATCTTCAATCGATATATCTTGCGGCATTAAATTTTCTCCGGCGCCGAGCTTGGGTTGAAATACACGAGCGGCTTCCAGCATTGAGTCAATAGATGCTGCTATGGCAATACGACTACATTGACAATCGACTTCGGAAATTTCTCTCGTCGTGACTTGAGTCATGTTCAGGAACATAGATTGCAAATATCCGTTCCCGTCCACTTCTAAATCTTCAAAACTATCCACCGCTTCCTGATCCTTCAATAACTTTCCATCTGAAATGTATGCATTTTCCTCGTCACAAAATCCTGCTCGCACAAGATCAATCTTATGTCCTTTGAATCTGACATCTTTGACATACAAACCGTCGATACCAACTGCCAACTCACTTCGTAGTTGATTACGTGGATTTGCAATACTCCCGATTGAAATTCCTCGGATTCCCATCTCAACAATCTGCGAGGATCGCCCTTTTCCTCCAAAGAGACCAATTTTTACGTGGTTAATTCGCGCTTGAAAACATTGATGAATCAGAAAATCTTTTTTTGGTGGAAGTGGTGCGGGTGGATATTTTGCAGGAGTCAAATAGCAAAATGCAAACGGTGTTTGTGTATACGTCATAGTTGACGTCTGCGCATATCCTTTGAAAATACAGGTCAACGTTTCGACGTCCGATGCTGAAATGTCAATCGTCAGGATTTCTTCATCTGGTATCTGTACATTCACGTCTAAGCTCGGTGCATTTGAGAGCTGTCTCCGCGCATCTAATCGATTCCAGCAAATTGCGTTTAAAGTCACTGGTACGTCAGACTGTGATATGTTTGGGCCTGAAGCACGAAGTAATGGTGACGATCGGACCATACTTGTTGATGTGTGCGAATTGTTTTTTTTACACATGAGAGACAATCCATGGCTAAAGCAATCAATTCTGGCCCAATGTGCTCGACTTGCATCGATACTAAACGACGTGGAGATATCGATTCCTTTGAAAGGTGCAGTGGTGCTATTTTTATCGACACAGCCAACGCATATAGATAGAGATGGTGCCAGTTCATCTTGCATGCTGCTCGGTAACACAATTCTTAATCCACTCACATGAGCCGTTATTTTGACTTTTTTAGTCACAAAGCCAGGTCGAGGCAAAACAAACGGCGGCAAGTTGGGGGCGAAATGTGGCGGTGACAAAGTCTTGAAAATCGGCAGCAAACAGTTTGCAATGTTGATGATGCAGTTCTGGTTGGCAATAACTCGTAAAGGTGCAACTTTGGCCTCGAGCTCAATGTCTATGTCGTCTTCGTGTTCGTGAGGAAGCCATGTTTGTCTTCGTATCCACAAAAATGGAATATTTTTAATAGTGTTTCTTGCCGCCGTCTCGTCGTTAGTAAAAAATGTCGAGAAGTCACTGGCGGCATTATCCTTCGATATTAAATCGCGATTTGCATGACCATGTGCTTTAGTAGGATCTGACAGTGTCAAGTTTTCGCATAGAATTTCCAAATCCTTCGTACCTTGCTTGCCACCACCCCATCCTTGCCTGCCAACAGGTTTAATGCGTTCGTGCAACCGGGAAGAAAAATTGGAAACGCACGCCTCCAAAATAGGTCGGCGTTTATGATCAAAAGCCAGTGCCGACCTTTTCGGATCATCGTAGAGCTTCGCAATCAATGAATCGCCTTGAAATGTGAAATTGAGTTTAATCTTGTGCTTCAGTCTAGTTGCATCTATCAATTTCACTTTCTGCAACTTTTCTCGCATATTATTCCATTCTTCGAGCGAAGGTGCAAAAACAGAATCGTCATATCTTGCAGGCCATCCTGTTCCGACTTTCATTGGACTTCGGAATAAAAAACGGAAGCTTGTGAATGCAGCAATAGGCTCTTTTGTAACGTGTGCTTCTAACGAGCTAACTGCCATGCGTAAATCAACGGTCTGTTTTTCAAATTCTGGATGCGATGGTAAAAACGCCTCGACGCTAAAACCGATGCATGATTTTTTCATTGCTTCAGTTTTATATCTGAGATAATGAGTTGATATTTGATCTCTCAAAGGTTTTTCTATGAATACTGCATCGTGGTCTTGGTTAATACCTTCGATTGTCCAGCAATCTTTTATTGCAACTCGTCGTAGGCCCGCTCCTAAAGTTATACTACCTCTTGTCGCTTCGCAGCTAACGGTCAGACCAGAAACCTTGACGTTTACCAAAGGTCGCTCTTGAAAGCAATCAATGACATATTTTACTTTTTCATCATCTACTAATTCGTCAATAAAATAGCTTTTCGACATATCACTCACGTAGGAGTGTGTCTCGTGGTTATGATGTCGGAGCGGTGCTGCTAAATGAAAACCAAACAACCCCATCGAAAAAGTTAGAAGAGCTTTTCTGGCCTTGTGCTCGTCAGTCTTCAATACTTTGCTGACTTGCGTGAATTGTAATTGCCTCGCTTCCATGTTTAATCTAGTCTTCATTAAATCGCAAGTGCTTTTAGTGTCGAATTTCAAGACAAAACCGTTCTGATGCTCGCACATCTTTTCAAAATTTGATTCGACGGAACGATCAAGTAGAGCCTCACCAATAATTAAAGTTCGTTCATATTCTGAATATTCTCTATTTCCACCGTTCTTTAATCTCAATCTTTCTTCTTCATCGACGGATACGATAAGTCTTGCTTTCACAATTTTCTTTCTTTCATCGATATTAGAAAGCTTTAGTTCAACTTTTTCTTGAACACGTTCCAAGGGATTCCCGGCTCCTCGCGTTCCAGCCATTTTTAAGATTCTTGGTTCCAAGTGATGAGCAGAACCTTTTGGTTTGTCGATGACAGATAGAATTCCATCACGAACACTCACATCGCAGAACTCCCAGTACGGTGGTTCCCCAAATGAAGTAGCTGCCACTAGCCTCTGGCATTTAAAAATATCGATATCCTGCGTAAAAATATCATCACATTCCTTGTGGCCTATTCTATTTGATGGTAAGCGTGCAAAGGTATTTTCACTTTGATCGTTTTTCGTAGGTGAAGTTGGGTAGGATTTTTGTTCATCGCGTAGATTTTTTTCATCTTGCATTCTTTTCTTTTCAGCTGCAATTTTCTTGGCCGTTTCGGTGAATTGTGTGGCAACGCGTAAGCCCATATTGATGCGTTCAGGTGACACTGATAATTGAATTGAAGGGAGGTTCACATCGACGATCAATGGCGAATACTTCAATACCTCTCGAGGAGATAAGGCGTAATACGACGCCAAAATAGTGCATTGAACGCGCGAAAGTAAAGGAGTTTCCACTCTCTCGCTCTTTCCAGCCTCATCGAGAAGCAGCCACGAATGATTACAAGTCCAAAGAAAATTATCAGCAAAACCAACTGAGCATCCGTGGAGTTTACCTTCAATTGTTTTCTTACGCCAAGTTTTTCGCGCGCTCGCATCTTGATGCTGTACATGCGCATTTTGTGCTTTCTTAAGCGTTCTCGCAGTAAGAGGACCAAATCGTGCAATCAAGGTCGTGCCTTTCTTCTTTCTATTAAGTTGCTTCGATGGAATTGCGAGATGGACTTTTCCAACAAATAATGCTAATCCAATGTTTGGTAAGCTTATATTAGAAGCCGATGATCCTGAATTTAAAGAAACATTGGGAACAACGTCAAAGTCCAAAGCAGGTGTTGACCGCGCAGGGGAATCCAGTCGAGATTGAACCAAACTATTTTTCATGCGCGTCGTGAAAGCATCTACGACGCGATCTATCGGTCCACGAAGAATAGTAATGAACATGGGTGAAACGATGATAGCACCGCACCCAACTTCTTTTTCTTCGGTTGACATATAGACGTCCTCACTTTTACTACTCTTGCGTTTTTTTGAAACACTAATAGAAACTGCACGAGTCACTTGACCGCCGTTAAAGCATCGCGGCCGTCCATTCGTGATTGCATCTTCTGCATCGTTCAAGTCTGGACTAAATAATTTAGCAAGCATTAATTGCAATGGAAACCCAATACTGCGATTAGTGTATGAAGAATACGCGTCTTGTTCTTCTTGACCTAACGCCAGTAAATCGCCTTCTGGTGCAGAAAAACGGATTGTATCAATAGTAGATCGTAAATCTATTGCATCTTTTACGAATGATTTCCCCATTACTTTTGCTCCTACGATTACATTTTTAATCGATATCACGAACAATTCTTTCTCCCTCTCGTGGGCAGTTTTTTTCGAAGATCTATACGAAAATACATCTTGGTCATATCGCTCGTGCGAAGACGCGTCGAGAATTTTCATGGAAATTTCTTCGAAAGCGATGCAAATCGCAAACATTGGAATATTTTTCTTCCTTTCGCTTACCCGCATATTATGCTGTTGTTGAAGCGTATATTTCCGTCTCGCATTTATCTCAAAAGTATCGTAGACCTCATCCCAATCCATTTGTGATTCATCCTCAGAAATATCGCCGCCGCTATTAAAATCATCCGAGGTATCATTTCTAAGCGGCGTTTGAAATAAGTGCTTGGCCGGTGTCGCTGCATTATTCCTCCTTCGTATTTCTCTGATTTCCTTTTTCAAATTATCATCGTCTTTTTGTGCACGCGTGCGGACTTCTTCAATTTCACGCTTTTTGATCAGTTCAAGTTCAGCTCTGCTACGCTTTTTCGTCTTCCCAATATTCTGAATAAATTTCCCACCCACGCCGAGCGGTTTGAATCCTACGTTATTAACAACTTTCATTCCAATGAGTAATCCTTTACCGGCAATACCACCAACAAATTTCAAAATCTTCATAGGAATCGGACCGCCACCGCGCCGAATAGCTTCGCGCCGAAATGCACGTTCACATCCGCCATTCTTTCTCCATTCTATGTGCGCGAGCTGTCGAAAGAATGCAATCATTCTCGCGTTGGGAATCTCTCTTTCGAGATCATCTAGTGTAGATATCTTCCCAAGAGGCTTCTTCATCGGCCAGTTATTAGCGCTTTTAGACGTAGGCGGTGGAGCAGATTTCTCAAGAATCTCGTTGATGTAAAGCTTTACGTAGGCTTTCCTTTGTTTGTGCAAAGTTTTGAGAGTCTTTGAGTCGAGGCTGAAGCCTATGCCAAGTCGTTCACGACGTTCTCTAATTTCTTCGACAGTCGCGTTACATGCATATCGCCACCACAGTTGAGCGTTCTCATTGATTCTTCTTGGCGTCGTCATGGTCGGAAATTGATGACCTTTTTGTTTATTATATCTATCGAAAACTGATACGCCTGGACGCAAGTGTTGAAATCGCTTAGAGCGCGAAATTTTCATCATCACTTTCGCGGCCCAGTGTGCCAAAGTTGCAGCGCCGGCTGATATATTTGCACTAGTTTTCGGAATTTTAAGATGTAATCCATGCAGAGCTTGTGCCGTCCCAGTTTCGACAGATTCTAATCCAGCTCTTTCATACTTTGCCGTTGCAGCAAACGGTTCAATAACACGATTCCGACTTTTTGACTTTGCGCAAGCTTCCATTAATTCACAAAATCTAATTGGGTCTTCGTGCGGCTGGAAATCTATATTTTCTGGTTTATCGAGGAGATGGACCGAGTTTAAATCGCAATAAACAGACGCTTCGTTGATTTCAAGCTTTTTTCGCAACGTATCTTTGAATGCATCGACGATAAATGCTCTAGAATCACCGAGCGCGTTCGTTGTTTCTAGCGTAAAACTTTCTAGCGAAGCTCCGACAGCGAATTTCGGCATATTGTCATCGCCTTCTCCTTCGAAGCGAAAATGAATATTTTTCACGTTTATGACAACATTCGCGAGGATAACATCAAGAAGCGCTTCGAAACCGACTGGTTTTTTCTTGCCCTTTGATTTTGATCTTCTTCTATGCTTTGAAGTCGTCGCAGATGATGATGATTTGTTATCTTGTTCTGGAGTTTGTAACGGTGCTCTATGTTCCGGAGTTGCAAACATTTCCTTTCGTCGTTTTGTATCGGGCGTATCGTCGTTTATTACATCATTTTTACGCACCGTGAAACCATCCTTTTCTTCTTCTTCTGTTTTTTCATGATTTTTATTATCATCATCATCATCATCATCGTCGTAATTCTCATCATCGTCGTCATCATCAGAATCTTCTTCTTCTTCCTCCACTTCTTCCTCTATCGTTTGCTGTATATCTCCCCAAAACTTTTGCGTCAACTCCTCGACTCCGGGCGTTGGATCTCCCTTCAACCAACTCCTCTCCAATTGCTCCGCTAACCTCCTCTTCTTCATCTCATTCGCTCTCATTTTCTTCTTCTTTTTCTTCTCTATCGCCTCCTCTTCTTTCCTTAGCTCTTTTTTTTCGTATTTCATTTCCTCGTCGTCGTTCATGGTCAAATCCTGCTCCGTCCTCGCATCATCATCATCATCATCATCGTCTTCTTTGAACTCACACAAGACGTGTAAGCGATCGATCGTAACCTCGACTGGCCTACTCCCTAAATCTCTCCAAGGTACCTTTATCCTAATCTCTCCTATGTACCCGGCTTTGACTTTAATCGGTAGCCCGGATCCATCCAACGCGCGCTGTTTCACGCGTACGTTCGTTAATCCGACTTCGCCGTTTAAAAGCGACAGTTTCAGGTTCTCTCGCTCCAGTCCGTACAGTTTATTGCCCAGGACCTTGTTCAGGATTCGAGATATTTGCCCTTCTAAGACCATTTATTTTCGTGTGCGCGTGTGCGTGTGTGTGTGTCCGTGTGTGTCCGTGTGTACTATATAAATATGAGTGAGCGCGTAGAAGTCGGAACAGAATAAGGAATAAAGGGAACTCCCTACTAAAATAAAACTATAGTGCTGAGGTCGAAGAGAGGCGGGAAAAACAAATCGACCAATCAGCAGCAGCAAAACTGAGTAAAGGACTGCTTGGAGACTGGCACTCATTTACATGTCACAGAGCATCGTTAGGGGTACATTTTGACCGGAAAGGGGTCACTTTTTTAGGGGAGGAGGATAAAAACCTTTTTAATAATGAGTAAAAAAAAGGGTGCTTTGGGAAAAGTGCGAAAACTGCTGCTGATGGCCCGATGCTTTGGAAACGGGTCCTTTTTGGAATTTGGATTTTGGTCACAAATTTTTCCTCCTACCAGCTGCCTACTCAAAAAGTGGTGCGCGCGATATTTTCAAACGAACAAAAGAGAAGAATAAGAAGAAGAGGAAGAAGAAATGTTACCGCCACCGACGGCATGGAAAGCGACTAACAATGGATTCTCGTTTAACAATAACAACGACAGGGGTAGTAGAAGAAGACGAGTGAGAAAAGGAGGGAGAAACAGTGGTAACGATATGAACAAGAGTAAGCGCGAAGTCATCAAAAGTGATTCGAATTCGTCGAGGAATCCAACGAACAGTAATAATAATAATAATAATAATAATAAGTTTAGTAGTTCTTCGGCGAAGCAAGAGAGTAGTACTATTACTTCTGGTGCGATGAAAGGAGGAGCGAGTTCGTCTTCGTCTTCATCGGGATCTTGGCAAGAGAAGATATCTGGATGGTCACAAATCGCATCGAGTTGGGGAGCAAAAACAGTCGAAAACAGTTCAACGGCGTTAAGTAAAGGGTTAACTGATTTCAATAAACAGTTTAAGCCGCAAATGGAGGTCGCAGTAGATTTCGTTGGACCGACGTGGGACCGAGCGTGTCAAATCGCGAAACCGATTTCGGGGCCAGTGAGAGAGATGTGGTTAGGATTATCTCCACAAACTCGAGCGTTCGTGAAACCGGCCGCGGCTGGTACAGCAGTAGCGCATATCGTGCTCGGGTTCCCGAGCAGAAGATACGCGAGGAAGCTCGAGAATAAAATTAAGATGATGGAAAAGGAAAGAGTGCAATTGATGGTGGATGATTTTTCGTTAGAGAAGGAGGTTTTAACTTTATCGGCGGAGAATAGGAGATTGGAGAAGAGAGTTCTGAGGAGCGAGATGGCTTTACATGCGATTCGAAGACGCGTCGCTGAGTTTAGTTTGCCCAATAAAGCTCGAGATGCTTATGGAGTCGGTTCTATGAACGATTCGAATAGTGATTCAAACAACAATAATAATAACAATGAAGGTTCTTTGTATGAACATTCGGCGAAAAATTCAGAGATGGCGTGGAGAAAAACGCAAGCGTTGAAAGATGCCGGCGTCTTACAAGAGCGCGAAGAACAAAACGTTTATGAAAACACAATAAAAAATGGCAGGAATAATTGGTCATTAGATCAAAATTTGTGGGCACTTGGAGCTACAGTCGCAGCGGAAGAAGCGTTTAATGATGACGGAAGTGCTGGAACGTTCATTCCTCCGAAATACTAAATAACTTCATAATATATATATATACTAAACTTGTCAATTAATAAGCTAATAACTAAGTCGTTTTCGTCAACATAGAGGATGAAGAAGAAGCTTCTTCTTGTTGTTGTTTGAGAAATAATTCATCCAATTTCGCGAGCAAGGAGTTCACATTTGCGCTATTTAAACAAACATCTCCGTTTTCTAAACCTTTTTCTATTCTTTTCATGTGTTTTTCAATCAGTTGGTCTTTCGATTTCATCAACCCTGATGAAATCGATTCGCTCGCTACGGCGACGTTTAAAATCTCATATGAAATCTGTGCCTTTAATCCATCGTATAACGTTTTCTTTTGAGACGCGCGAAGCATAAATTCTAACGTTCTCGCGTTTGAATCGTCAACGACTTCTTTTCCGTAAACCCAATCAAACGTGTCTAAAGTTTTCCCAACAACTTGAACATCGCGTTCTTCTGTTTTTTTTTCATTTCCTATCGCTTTCGCGAGTTCTATTAAGAATAAAGCTCGCTCTAATCTCGTTTCGTACGCGCGAACGCGTAAACGGTTCATTTTCGAAACAGTTTTTTTTATTTCAGGGAACTTCGAGTACCCGATCGATTGATCCCAATCCTCGCAGTTCCTCTTCTCTGCTTTCATCTCTCTCGTTCTAGTCACGGCTAGTTCAAATGCAACATCGGCTTCGTTCACGTTCTCATTTGCTTCGATCGAAGAAGTTAAAGCTCTGTTTGGGGCTTCCGGTCTCTCCTTTTCTCGTTCGATCCTCTTTTGTTCTCTTTGCTCGCGCAATAGTTCGAACTCGCGCGTCTCTTCTCTCAACTGTATCTTCCTCTGAAGTTTCGATGATTGTTTCCGTTTACACTCTATAACAAGTACTTCTCTTTTATTGCTTCTTATTCTATTATTATTACTCGTCGTCGTTGTCGTCGTCATAAACATCCTGCTCACCCGTGTTGGAGCACCTCGCGAAATCATCATTCAATCTCTCTCTCTCTCTCTCTCTCTCTCTCTGATTACTTCTTAAGAACGTTCTTCGCTACGTACGGTTTCAACGCAAAACTATCCATGAACTCCGGCACTGCATAGTTCGGTCTCTTAAAATCTAACAACACGAATTCGCCTTTCGTGCCTTTCCCTTTCTCGTGCCACCCTGGAGATATCGAGTTCTTCCCTTTATAATACCCTTTCTTCGCTAACTTCGTCGTTAATTTAGTGAACCCTTTGCGCACGGCTTTCCTGCCTAACAACGCGATCGTCGCATGCATCTCTCTCTCTCTCTCTGTGATTAAATTAATTCCTTACGCTGATTCCTTCTACTGATGTGCTTCAAAGTCGCGTTCATTAAAACATTTTTATTCATTCTCTCTGCTAATAGTCCTTATTTTAAGATCAAGTTTAGGGTTTCTTCTACTGAAACCCTAAACCCAAAAACCCTTCTTCCTCTTTAGAAACATATCTGAATATATTAGCGGATGACTTTAAAAGTACGCATACAGAAGAGCTCTATCAATAGATACGGCGGATAACAGTCATCTCTCAAAGAGAACGATCGATGCAGATGCAGATGAGACTTTGCTAATAATCCTTATTTTAAGATCAAGTTTAGGGTTTCTTCCACTGAAACCCTAAACCCTAAACCCAAAACCCTTCTTCCTCTCTAGAAACATATCTGAATCGATGACTTTAAAAGTAAAGTTGCTATCAATAGATACGGCGGATAACAGTCATCCCTCAAAGAGAACGATCGATGCAGATGCAGATGAGAGCTAACACTAGTACTACTACTGCTAATAGTAAGCGTGATATTAATTTCGCGAGTAACGCGAGCACTAGGAGAACGAGCAGAGCGAGTGAAGCCGTGACGCAGTCGCAGCAGCGAACGAATTTGATGTTGAACGCGATGGTAACGATACTGCGAAAGGATTTGAATGGATACGAACGGAGCAGGATTAAGCGAAATTCTGGAGGAGAAAAGAGCGCGGGTTCTTCTGCGCGAGTCGAGGAACGACGACGACGAAAACGAACGAGCCGCGTGAACGATTATTACGAGAGTAGTAAACAGAGACGTTTTTGCTCGGTGATTTCCAGAGCTTTGTGTGGAGCGGACGACGATAAGCGCTCGCAACACTTTCATCGAGTGGAAGAGAGCGCGACTAACGCTGCTGAGGCGAGAAAGGAGAGAATGGTCTTAAAGAGCGCAGCCGAGGACGGGGATACCAGCGAAGACGCGATAGGGGTATCGCAATACGATGTGAGCAACGATGAGAGCGATTTTTTACAACAAGCCGGGATCGGTAGCGCCAGTACCACTACTATAGCTACTGTCGACGATGATGATGAAGATGATGATGATTACGATCGGTATAAGAAGAAGAAGAAGAAGAGTGGGTCATCGTCATCGTGTCACGGGCATTCGCACGGAGGTTTAACGATGATGAACAACGATGATGAGTTGAATAATTTTGAGAATAATAATAATAAGAAGAAGAATCGAGGAGAAAGAGTTTTAGATATCGTTTTAACGAAATCAAAGTTGAATGAAGTCGCTGGGTATCTTAGAGGGAGAGGGACGGTGACCGTTTTTGCGTGGTGTTTGATGTTAATCGCCGGGTTTTGTCACGTCTCGCAATCGATTTGCTCTATGTTAAACGTGGCTTTAATAGTTCCAACGCAAGTTAGTGCAATAGTTGCTACTACGGCAACTGCGCTCGTATACGTATTCGCTGGTACGCCCGAGTTCGTTGACGTTTTGTACGAGCTCGTTAGGGGGAATATTAACGTGCACGTTCTCACGACTTTGGCAGTATTTGGAACC
>Ga0209830_10000784_pt1 | contig 30601 bp, 33 predicted proteins | sample ArcticOcean_MG_C_12_FD_187439 | JGI IMG/M metagenome (GOLD analysis project Ga0209830, IMG submission 187439) | Marine microbial communities from western Arctic Ocean - ArcticOcean_MG_CB8_130 (SPAdes) (version 2) | ecosystem: Environmental > Aquatic > Marine > Oceanic | place: Arctic Ocean...
ATATGAACTAAATGCGACTTCTTATTTTCCCTCATTTTTTTTGTATTGTGTATACTACTGTATTTCTTTTTTGTGTTTTATTTTATTTTTATTTTTATTTTTATTTTTATTTTTATTTTTATTTTTTCGAAGGCATAATAGTTATAGTTATATTGTAATGTGATTATTTTTTCTAAATTAGGTTATACGTTATGTATTGTATTTATAAAATGGGGGCGATATCGGAATAAAATTCCCTCATTGTGTTTATCTTCTTTTTTTGGGTGTGACATACATACTCATCCATATTAAATAATCCTTCACCTAATGAATTCATATAGAAGCGATACACGTTAACGTGCTTTTTTTGTCCTGTTCTATAACAACGTGCGATTGCTTGTCCTTCTGTGCTGGGATTCCACGCTGGGGACGGAAAATACACTTCTGATAAATGTTGTAAGTTGAGACCATCGCAAGCGGATTGTATCTGAATCAAGTATACGTCTATCTTGATGAAGTCGTTGATATATTGTACTATATCATCCGGGATAACGGACAATAAATTAATATGTTTATTGTCTAACGGCTCTCTTTCTTCGTCACCAATCATATGGTAACTAGAAAGCAAATTATGCCTTTCCTTCATTGTCATTTTACCGTTTATACAAACTACGTTCAATCCCATACCTGATATATATGCGTTATATTCGTTCATCTCCGCGGTATAGTTACAAAATACCAACTTGCCGTTGCCCGATTTACGACGACTATATATATGGTTTGCGACCTCAACTATCTTATCATTCTCATATATAGTGTTGTTGGTTTTATCAATGCGATTATATAGCGAGGGCATAGTGCATATCTGACGACATCTCTGCATTTTAGCGATTACATACTCTCCATTTGCACTAATTAATTCACGATGTTTCAATGCGGCCAATCGTAAAGAGTTCTCACTCCAATCAACAATTGTCGTGTATTGACTGATACCATTGTGATGAATGTTCAGATCGTTTAGTGTTCTCCTTAGAACAGGAATGACCGGATTACGCGAAGAATACCCCATAATTCTACATAGATTTCGATAATCACTTAGCTTATTCTGTATCGGGGTTCCTGTAATGAACCAGCAAATCTTTGTCGTCATACTCATCGCACCATAATGGATAATGTTTCGGTTTTTCAGATTGTGGGCTTCGTCATATATAATACGTTCCCAGACTACTTGATGAAGTAGACGCGTTTTGTTTCGCAGTGAATATTGTGACTTTGTTGCCGATATTGTGTGGTATGTGGTTAATACGATAGAACTCTTTTCTAATTGCTCCTTGGTTATTTTGTTTTTATTGGAACCGTGATATATGATTGGTTTATGACCGGTAAATTTGTAGATCTCGTCGTACCATTGATATAATATATTTGGTGGAACTACGAATAACGTTCGCTCTTTATAGTTGAGTAATAGCACCATTATCATCGTGAGCGTCTTACCCAAACCCATTTCATCGGCAACCAATCCTCCTTTTATAAACCCAGTGGTTGGTTCTCTCTCTCTCTCTATACACCATTCCACGCCTTTGCGCTGATACTCCTTGCCATTTAATGGGGTGGCGACACATCGCTTGTTGATAGTATCTATCATACTATAGTAGTTGGTTGGCATTTTTGACATATTGCTTATTCTTGATTTTGATTTTGATTAGATTACTTTTATTTGGTTATAAAATAATTATTCAATTTTTCATGCATTACCACGCTTTTTTCTCTTTTTTTCTCTTTTTTTCTCTTTTTTTCTCTTTTTTCTCTTTTGTTATCTTTTGTTGGTTTGTCTTGGTTTGTCTCCCATATTGCGGAGAAAATTGAAATATTTTATGTGATACGTTTTCATATACACTAACAATATGAATTTGACAAACCATTTTATTCAAGAACCATTGGTTCTAACACGCTATTTATACCGTAAACTCGATGTAAAATATAGTTTACTAATCGCATTATTAGATAAAGATGAGAACGCCTCTTTATTCTGGATTTATGAATTATACTATTCAGGATTCCGAGAAGAATGCTTTGAATACATATTACTCATATACAGTGAAATATATATACACACCACGCCTCATATTAATAAATATATACACGAATGCTATACTGTATGGTTTGAAAATGAAGATTCGGTTGAAAATGACTGCTTGATTGGAAATATAGCGTATACCATTGCTTGGTCGGAATACAATCTTACACCCTTCGTCAAAATGTTTTATAACAGAGATATTACTACTTCTAATATACTTGACCTTCGTCGCACCATACACTTGGTTCATCTTGAACCCAGACATATACTCAAATATCAAACACATGAACCACCGAATGAGAATATTGATAAATACAGAGCATATAACACACTGCAAGAGATTACATTATTACCTATACATGATGAAATTCATCACTTATTTGACTTTGATGGCGCACCAAACGTTCATAATACACAAACGTTGTGGTTATATTACGCATCGAAGAGTCCAGTATGGAAACAACGGATTCAAGAATATAATGGAATCGTATGTAATAATGACCGTTCCGTATTATTTGATGACGAAGATGATGAAGAACAATTTTATCATTTATGGCATTATGAACCGGATGAAATCCCAACTACTATTCTAAATAAACTCATTGGTTCAGATGAAACGCAACAAATCGACGTCGATGACTTTTGTGAAAAATATGACTACACTATTACACAAAAAAAGAAAAAATATGTGATAAACAAAGACAAAAAACTAATTAGTTCGCAGAAAATCTAGTATATTGTATGTTACATATGTTGTTGTCATAAACAATATTCCTCCCCATACACTATCAATTACCGCCAATTTTACAGACCAATCTTTGAATAAAGCCAATGTCGTTGTATCGAATATTCCATATATGATAAATCCTAACAAAAAGGCGTCGAGTAAAGACCCTTTTTTGTTGATAATAAAATAGTTCAACCCGAAAATTATGAATATATAACACGCGACGGCTGCATACATATTCATCGTAAATAGACTTCTCTGTATACTCTCAATTTGCTTAGTAAATGCTTTCGAAAATGTATTCAAATATACATAATCCAAAGCAAGTACTGTTATCGCGGATATAACGTATTGTAACATTACTATACGTTACTTGTAGAAATATTTTGGATACACAACTAATATACAATTAGTGAAATAGTAAATAATGATTGTAGAATTACAAAACATTTGCATATGTTACTAATTGGGTATATATCGCCATAACCTAATAATGTAGCGTTTTGTATTGAAAAATATAAACGGTCGAAAAAACGCTGGAATATTGGGGTGTCGATTTTATCTGTTGTAATAGCATCTTCCTCTACATCTTCTTTCACTACATCTGTCGCCTTTTTTAATTGAGAATCGACATTTGCCTTGTTTTCGTAATATTGCATACTTGAAAGACCCTCTTTCGCTTGCTGGTCTATCTTTTCACCTACTTTCTTTTTTATCAATTCCTTTTTTATTGTTTCTTTTATTACATTTACACCACTAAAATGTTGGTCGCCCAATAATAAATAACAAAATGTAAATAATAACACTGAAACCAATAAAACAATTATTTTTCTATTTAGATATGGTTTTATGATTCTAGATATCATAATGGTCTATAATACTTCTATACATATTTATGTCAGTTTTGTATTTTTACAATTGTAAAATTGTAATTATAATTGTAGAAAATAGTAAATCGAAAAAACAACGTAAATTGAAAAAGCAAATGGAATTTCAGTAATGGACATTTATAAATGTCCAGATTTGAAAATCGGTCCCGACTTTTTACAAATAGGTGTTTTTTGGGCTTCACTGCAAAATGCTTTAAATTGGGTTTTCACGTGTTTTTATTTCACTGCATCATTTTTTTTGTAAATAAGTCATTTTCGTGGCAAATGATTTAGATATTTTTTTTGTCAATGTAATATATACAAAATGATTGACAAAATACAATCAAAACAATCAAAACAATCAAATAGTTTTTCGTGCGAATATTGTTCGTTCAATACGAGCAAAAAACAAAACTATCTAACTCATTTATCTACTCGTAAGCATCATACATTGACAGATATTGACAAGACATTGACAACCAATAATACATTTGTATGTGGTTGTGGAAAAGAATATAAATATAGACAGAGCCTACACGCTCATAAAATAAATTGTTCTCAAATATCGAATCGTAAACATCACACGGTCGTCAATGTTGATGCAACATTGACACGAAATAATACATTTGATTGTATTTGTGGCAAAGAATACAAGTATAGACAGAGTTTACACGCTCATAAACTGAAGTGCTCGCAATTACACCAAGACAACTTGTGTGATGAAACCTCATCGGAATCAGAACCCAAAAATGAATTCGTAACCGTGTTATTAGAGCAAAATACTATGTTTCAAGAATTAATATTAAAAAATGAAGAAGAAAAAAACGAATTGTTACGAAGAACCGAAGAACAACAACGAAGAACCGAAGAACAACAACGAAGAAACGAAGAAGATCGGCGAAAAACAGACGAAGAAAAGGGTGAATTGCAAAAACAAATGATGGATTTACAGAAACAATTTTTAGAGGCAATCAAAAATGGTTCTCTCGGTAACACAACGAATAGTAATAATAATACCCAGAACAATCAGTTCAATTTACAGTTTTATTTGAATGAAACATGCAAGGACGCAATCAATCTGGACGAATTCTTACAATCCATCCAACTAACCTCCCAGGATTATGTGAATACGGGCGAAGTTGGGTTCATTACGGGGCTCACTGATATCTTCCGAAAGGAACTTCATAAATTGGAACCGCACAACCGACCACTTCAATGTACGGATGTGAAACGCGAAGTAATCTATGTAAAAGAAAATGATAAATGGGCGAAGGATATTGAGAACAAGAAAACCAAGAATATTGTAAGGAGGATTGACCTTTCCTACCAAAGGATGATGTATCAATGGATGAAAGAGAACCCGGAACATGTCGAGGAGGAGGGACCACTGGTTGAGGAAGGAATCAAATATAGCACGGTTTGTTTGGGAAATAATCGATTGAATGGAAACGAACCTATATTCCGCAATAAGATATTTACAAACATACTGGATGACATAGCAATCAAGAAGGGAAACAAGGTGATTACTGTGGAATGAGTGACATATCAATCAAAAGAGGTAGTAAAGTAATAACTGTGTAATTTTCAGGATTATCAAATATGTAATCATGAAAATAATTATTGAAAGCAACCAGGTTCCAAATTTTCGGACGATAGGCTACGCATGAAAGATTTGCCCGATAACAATTGTTTTAGGTCATTTACATTTTCTTCCAATCGAATAATCTGTTTCGTTTGTGAATCAAACATCTTTTCATATTGAGAAAGCTGTTTTTCTACTAATTTTAAACGAGTTTCCAAATGAAAGTCCGGCAACACTTCATTCTTTAGATGTTTTTCCATAACATAGAAATTTGGTAAATACTCACAATTTTCAGACATGTCTGCTATAAAGTAAACGAACATAAATACGTTTATACTGTTTTGTTATGTATTGATTGGAATTTTGTTTTCCTCGTTAGATATTTCGTCTTCGGGGTCAGAATCATCATCGCCAGTTATATGAGTAGGTTCAATGGGAATACTTTTTGTGACTCGCGTGGTCGTATTATTTTGCTGTATAAAATATAATGATAAATTACGCGCGTTTGATACACAGTTAATAATGGTATTATATTGAAATGATGTTGCAAGGGTATCTGGTTCAGAAAATTGGATGGAATACCACCAATAAGATGGAATATAGAGAACATAACCAGGTTCAACATCAAACTCTAAAAATTTCATTTTATCTAATTCTTTCCTGTATTTTGCGTTGGGCTTCCATATATTTACAGGTGACCAAAATTCATAATTATGAAAATCCCGGTTAGGATATAAATATTTGGTGCTTTTCCACGGGGTCATTTTCACTTTTATTTTACCAGATTGCGTAGAAATGAAACGACGTGAATCTGTGTGATAGCGTAAAGGGGTATATGTGTTATCTGAACCAAACATAATGTCATATTTAGTGACTACAGAGAACATTGGTTTCAATAAGGAATCATTTTCGTAAAACTGTTCGTATGCACTGGTTTCTTCTATGAATTCGTGGTTATTTTCAGTAAAATAGCGAGAACGTGTATCCGTTTTCATTAATCCGGTTGCGCTCTCTGCTGAAAGCACAATCGAATCGACGCTATCCGCGACATCATCGTAATCTTGAATATCTTTAACAATGACATCTTGAGATGCGTGTTCTTCGATGAAATCCGATGTAATATTTTCATAGAAAGTAGGTGAAATCGGTTTGAAATCAAATAATACAGGTTGTTTTAATTCACAAATCTCTTGTAAATTTTGGTTATTTGTATAGTCCATTTCATATATCTCTAAATCTTCACTTGTTTTTAATTGCGCAGCAATGTGTATATAAAGAAAAAGAACCATTAAAAAAATCAATATATTAAAAAAATAATTCATATTGTATACATATATCAATGTAAAATATGAATACAATTACTACGCAAGTTACTTTTTCACTTTGGATAAGACCGATAGTTTTCCATATACATTATCAGGAATAAGAGAACCAAACGTCTGTATGGACGTTTTTATAAAACTAGGTGAATTTCTTATAACTAATTTCGTAAGTTTTGGTGAAAATTCGCAATCGATGGTTGAGTCACAAAATTGTGTTATAATACCACGATGTCGTTCAAATGCCGTGATAGTAAATGTATCCAAATTAATAATAATACTAAATGATGAATATTTATCTAATGTGTATTTGATAACATAAATAATATAATCAATAATGCTTTTATAATTAGATGGACTGATATACGTTTTCAAAACGGTATAATCAACGTGAATCTCATTATCGTTTAATATAAATACGGAATATTGAAGCAATGTATCTAATCCCACTTGTTGCGACACTTCTTCGGCACATTCATTTTTCTGTTTTGTTTTAAATATTCGATTTTTCCCGTTATTTTTATCATAATATTTATCTTGTAATTGTTGGATATTTGTTAAGAAATTCGATTGTGACATGATACAATATAATAATAAGTTATATTTATATTGTATTTTTTTGATTGAAACTAATTACCTCTTGATACATATTACACTTGAGATGAATTTGATAAATCAAATGTAACCACACTCACTTTGGATTGTTCGGATTGAATAGTAATTACACTATTTAAATCGGTATCTGTTTGGTCGGATGTGTTTAATTTTCTTGAAATGCCAATATCTGACATCAAATTAATACGTTCATCTAATAACGTTTTATTCACATCCATTGTATATGTTTGTAATTTGAGTAAGGTATCTTTCAGTTCTGCAAGTTCAGTAACAACCAATTCAAATCGATGGTTTATTTCTCCAATGAGAACATCAAGATTTTCGGGGGTAGGATCAACCTGACTATTGGGTTGTTCTAATTCTTTGAGACGTTTATCCATTGAAATCATTGCTTGTTGGATAGTCATTGATTGATTTGTTTTCGGTTGACTTGCGTTCTGGGAAGGAGGCAGATTAGGGTTCGCTGTAGATGGTTGTGTAACGCGTCGTCTAATGGCGGCCGCGTTTGAAGAACTCATAATACTTGTATATATTTTGTGACAAAATGTATTTAAATGAGTTTGCGTATATATATATTATAATTGATTCGTTATGTTGAAGAATGTAATTGAAACAAATTGTTATTCAAAAGATGATACGGAAAAAAAAAATCGTCATGAGGAATATCAATATTTAAACTTATTAGATGATTTATTAGTTGAAGGAAATGATGAGACTGGTAGAAACGGCAAGGTAAAATGTGGATTCGGTTCCGCAATGCGTTTTTCATTAGAAAATAATAAAATACCAATATTAACAACAAAGAAAACCGCTTGGAAAACGTGTTTAAAGGAATTACTTTGGTTTGTTTCTGGAAATACCGATAACAAAATTTTGAATCAACAAAAAGTTCGTATTTGGGATGGTAATTCGACGAAAGAATTTATGGAGAGTCGTGGATTGGGACATTATAAAGAAGGAGACTTGGGACCCATTTATGGATATCAGTGGCGGAATTTCAACGCACCTTATCTGGGTTGCGACCACGATTATAGTGGAAGTGGTATAGACCAATTAGCAGATGTAATAAAATGTTTGAAAGACCCCGAACAACGTTCATCGAGACGAATGGTAGTATCTGCGTGGAATCCGTGTCAAGTAAATGAAGGTGCTCTTCCACCGTGCCACGTATTATTTCAGTTCAATGTAGTAGATGGAAATAAACTGAGTTGTAGTTTATACCAGAGGTCAGTGGATACAGCATTGGGTGAATGTTTTAATATCGCGTCTTATAGTTTTTTAACACATTTAATAGCGAAACATTGTGATTTAGAAGCGTATGAATTTATACACTATATGGGGAATTGTCATATATATGAAGAACATTTAGAAGACATGAAAGAACAGATTAAGAGAACACCATACGAATTTCCAACAGTCACTATTTCCAACAAAAAGGAAAATATTGATGATTATACAATCGAAGATTTCCAATTAAATGATTACAAACATCATGAAACAATAAAGATGAAAATGATAGCTTAGTTCTAACAAAAAAAAAAATCTCGTGAAAATGTATACGAATAAATGGAAATATTAAGTGAAAACACAGATTTTAAAAAAAACACATTCTTGACACACGTATTCTCAACGAACGAAGAGAGTCAAGCAGAGATATTTAACGCTTTGCAATATTCATTCATGGGCGTCTTGCCGGTTGTAGTATTGAACAAGAGTATCCAACAATATTTACCTGATGCCGACCCCGAAAAATCAAGTTTAGAGATTTTAGCTGAAATTTTTATCCAATTAACAGTAATGTTTGCGGGTATTATAATTATTCATCGCATGATCACGTATATTCCAACATATAGTGGATTTAAGTATGACGATTTGTCTGTTACCTGTGTGATTTTAGCATTCTTAATTATTGTATTAAGCGTTCAAACCAAACTGGGGTTAAAGGTTAATATTATGGTGGATAGATTATATGAGTTATGGAATGGTCCAAGCTATGAGTCCAAAAATGAGAAAAAGAAAAATGTTCGTGTATCAAGACCTACCGGTCATTCACCGAGTCAATCCGATTATTTAGATAACACCAACGTTCAAAATGATACATTCCCTCCTGCCCCTACTGCTACCACACAGCAGTCGAACTCATACGACCATATGATGCCGTCACAGGGAATGGATGACGAATATGGTATGTCTATGGGACCAATGGCTGCAAATGGTGTTGTAGGTGGTTCATTTGGCTCTGCTTTTTAAATATTCAACAATATTACGTAATAACATACTTAAATTAGTGTAAGTATGTTAGAACGTGTAAAACGCCTATTTTAACCGAAAAAGGTGCATAAAATTGAAAGGCTTTTTTACATCTAAACAGTGGTATCAAATATTATAACAAGTAACAACAACAACAATGACATCTCCTATTACCAACAACGTTTCGGTCCAGACCAAGACCCCTTCTCCACAACAGAATAAATACAAAAGAGAACCCGAGGACTTTGGTCTTCCTCCCAGATCAGCCGGGGGAGGTTCTGATTATATTGCCGGCATTCCCAAACATCTACTGAATGATGCCAACATCGATGTTGTCCTCTTTGCTGATTATCCGATCAATTACCTGACGCACAAGACTATTATGTCCGAAACAAACGCTCGTCCCCTTCTTACTAACTAATTTATATTGTAACCTAACCTATAAACAAATAATGGTCATAAAATCGAAGACCTTTTTTTATTTAGAGCACTGGAACTAAAGATAATAATGAAGATAAAATTTTGAATTATGCTACACTGATGATTATGATGATATAAAAATTGATTTATATCATCATAATCATATTAGTAATAATTAGTAATAATATTAGTAATTATTAATAAAATTACAAAAATGAATTTCACAAATAATATAGCATATGATACATCACTGACAAAAAAGGAAGATGATACATCACTGACAAAAAAGGAAGATGATACATCACTCAATGATGCTGTAGAAGAAAACATTAAATTATGTGAAAACATGGATTGTGAAAGACATCCACCTGATTGGGATTTTGAAGAAGATACTGAAGATACTTATCAAGAGGATCAGTGGAAAAAATGTTGCCTATGTGATGGATATTTTAATGATGATGGAATGGGAGACATCTTATTCGTACAAGAAGAGCCAAATAATCAAGAAGCTGGTTGTAGCCTATGTGGAAAAGAAGAAGATGTTGTTCAAATGAAAGGTAGTGGACAATATCTTTGTGGAAATGCCTGTGATGAAAGTGATGAAGATGAAGACGATAGTGAATAATAATTATTTGTTATTGAAAATATCAACCGAATTTACTAAATTCAGTTTTATCATTGATTTTTCAAATTCGTTTTCCTTTTCCATATTAGCAAAAAGGTATTCTGTGCTTGGTTTGATTTCATTTTTCTTTACTTGTTTGTATAGAATATTGATTTGTTTCATAACAGTCGTAATAGTGTTTTTATTTGGCATTAATTCAATATTATTTGGCACGTGTTCGACTATAATTGCCACAGCAAAATATAATAAATATCGTCGTTTTTTACACATAGCGGTAGTGTATTTAATACAAAACAGATTATATATTGATGTGATTAATTGTTCTATAAATGGGTTCTGTTTTAATATTGCGTAATAAAATAGTGCGTCCCATACAATCCAGATTATATCTTTATTATATTTATTGTCTACGGGGGTTTTGCCGCGTGTTTGACATTTACATTCTTGTTTTCGCTTTTTACATATAGCGTCAAACTCAATAATCCATTCTATCCAGTAACATGCCTCTACGGTATTTGTATGCAATGGGGATAAATGATAAGACAATTCGTTTATCGAAACGAACAATTCTTTTGGGTCGTCCCCACGTAGAATCTCACTTGCATATGTAACATCATCTGCTTTCAATCGGTCTTTCATTTGTGTCATATCGAATTCTTCTTCGCGTTTAATTTTTATATGTTCGAATGTGTGTTTTCTTGGTGAAATAGATAAAGTGCTGACAATCTCCGCAAACATTTGTCTGATGGTGGGGTGATTTCGCAATTGCGTTTCATCTGTAAAATTAGCAGTGTCCATAATACTACGGAACATCTCGAATCGTCTTTCTAAATAAATAACAATTTTCGGGTTCCCAATATGAATATGCTTGCCGACATATTGAAGAAAAATATCCCATAGTTCAGCAAAGTGACCGGCGCATATAAGTTCGATAGACCAATAACATGCTGGTTCTACTTTGGAATGTAACATGCTGTCTATTAGATTTTTTCTTACAGTGGTTTTTTTATAATTCGAGAACGTTGTTCCCCGAAATTCGGCAGACCGTCTTAAATCTTTAATTTCACTATTATCATCGACAGAAGGCAAATCGTCTTCCATTCAAAAAAAAGTTTGTTAGTTATAACAAAAAACTATTTTATTTTCGCATATATTACACATTATTCGGTTATGATACGCGGAACGACATTAATGGTTTGTAGTTCTTGTGATAATAATTTGAATGCGTATGGCACATTAACAAGCGAGAAGTCCGACCGATTTTCACAGGTTTTACACAAATGGATTGTAAAGTCGGCACGTTCATATTGTCTATTTTTATTTCCGTCATTATAAGACGCAATCATTCCACACTTATTACAAACGTGAACGCTATACTTGTCTGAAACATCATACAATCGTTCTTTACAAAACTGTGTCATACCGTGTGCTAACATAACATCTCGTTCCATCTCACCTATTCTAAATCCACCATCACGACTTCTACCTTCCGCTGGTTGACGCGTTAGATTTACCATTGGACCAATTGAACGACTATGTTGCTTGTCTGATACCATATGCTTTAATCTTTGGTAAAATACTGGACCAAGGAACACACTTGTTTCGAGTTGTTCTCCAGTCAATCCATTATACAATATCTCATTGCCGTGACTTTCATAACCATATTTCTGTAACTCCTTCGAAATGGTAGAAATATCCAAATTGCCAAAACTGGTTCCATCACCAAACAAACCAAGTTCGAGTAAGACCTTACCCAATAAGGTTTCTTTTAATTGTGCGATTGTCATACGAGATGGAATTGCGTGTGGATTAATAATAATATCTGGACGCATACCATCGCGTGTAAATGGCATGTCACACTCTGGAATAATATTACCAACAGTACCCTTTTGTCCGTGTCTTGAACTAAACTTATCACCCAATACTGGCTTTCTAAGAGTTCTTATACGCACTTTCGCAAAATTATAACCGTCGCCATTTCGCCCAGTATAATTTTTATCGATATAGCATTCTTCTGTCGTGCGGAAACGCTTACTTTGGTCTTCATATTTGATTAGTTTGGTAGGGTCATTTCTGTTTTCCTTGATGGGTACTGTCTTGGCAATAATTACATCGCGATTTTCTACTAATGTATTTTCGGGCATAAATCCGTCTTCGCGCAATTTTTCGTAATTACCAAATTTAACCCCCTTTGTAGTAGCAGGGTCCGGTTTACAACGTATAATTTCATCACGGATAATGTTTTTATCTTCATCTTTTTCAGTATGGTATATAGTTGCAAGAAATAGTCCACGGTCAAGTGCGGCCTGATTAATTAATACACTATCTTCCTGATTATATCCGGTATGTGTCATAATCGCAACGTGAATTTGTGTTCCAGATGGTATTTGGTTGAGGTGGATAAAATTCATTAATCGGGTATCAACCAATGGTCGCGATGGATAATTCAATACATACGCGGTTTTATCCATTCGTTGGTCGAAATTTGTAGCATATACACCCATTGCCTGTTTTCCCATCGCACATTGATATGTATTTCTTGGAGCCTGATTGTGTTCTGGGAATGGAACACAAGAAGCGAGAACGCCGAATATGGTGCTCGGGTGAATCTCACAGTGCGTATAATTGTAATTTTTTGTCAAATCTTTATGCAAATAGTCGTTTTTAGCCTTCATCGCAATCATCGCACAAGATTGCTCTTCCGGGTCAATATATTCAATCACAGATTCGTCGATTTTACAATTGGTGAGCAAATCGTTCCACGACAATTCCTTTTTGACTAATTTATTAATAATCTCTTTTGTAATTAACACCTTGTTGTCGCGGACACGGAATATAGGACGAGTTAATCTTCCACCATCATTACATATGCGAATTTCCATATCCTTGATATTAAATATGATAGAAGTATAAATATTAATAATACCTTTTGATTTTTTGTCTTTTAGATTGTCATATAGGTTAGATGGGTCCTCCGATATACCAATAAATGAACCGTTTATAAAGACCTTTGTTTTGTTATTTAATTGTAATGGGGTTGCGTTGCATACAGATAGTATATGTGGTTCTACACAATCATACAAGGAAGAACTATTCGTTGGTATAGTAATATGCGCCATATAACTAATATTTTTTACAACACCAATAGACTGACCTTCCGGTGTTTCAGCAGGACAAAGAAATCCCCAGGTTGTATTATGCAGTTTTCTAGGAGCAATCAACTCGCCACTTTTTTCAAGTGGAGTATTAATTCTACGCAAGTGACTTAGTGCTGAAACGTGCGTGAGGCGACTTAATACTTGTGCTACACCGACCTTGCTACTATTTGATTGTTTGATACTAAAATCACCAGTTGATAGGGCACGATTAAGTCCATTTTCAATCGTCGTAGATTTCATAATTTTATATATGTTTGTAGTGTTTATAATGTTTTCATAATCTTCCATCGAACGCCACGACCCAGTATTGATTTCACGAACAACCTGTTTTTGGGTTTCTTTTATTAATTTATTGAAATAATTACGAAACAGGTTATTCAGTAACGTTCCAGTTAACTCAATGCGCTTGTTTGTATAAGAATCGCGGTCATCTGGTGGTATGTGACCGAATGATGCCAGCATCAAACGTTTCGCCATATAACCTAGTAAATACATTTTACTTTCTTTTGTTCTGCAGTGTGGGAATAAATCATTCTCCAATACGTCCTTTGCAAACTTTCTTTTATTTATAGCACCGGTTTCCTTGTCAATATTTATAGGAGTATATGAAGCATATGATGTAATGTGAGATAACGCATCTTCCTGTGTCATATAATCTTTCGCATCAACCACCGATGCTTGAATGAAGTTCAATATCTTTGTATGTTGATTGTCATTTATATCTAATACTACATGATTACAAATGTCTTTATCCGTTAGTATACCGCAAGCACGAAACACTACAAATAATTCGATAGGTTGTTTTATACGAGGAATATTTACATAAATACCGTTTCCAAATCCGTTATTTTTTGTTGAAATCATCATTTCGATTTGTTTGGGGGAAATACATTTATGGTCGGGAACAGACTTGATTTCAGCATACCAACTCCACTTTGTGGTATTCTTTCCGTCAAAACAATAGATGCGATTTTCGGCCGCGCGTTCTTGACCCAATACGGTTTTTTCCGAACCTTTGATTATAAAATATCCACCACCATCCATTTTACACTCCCCCGTATGTTCTGGATTAAGCACTTGATTCGGTTGGTTCAACACACAAATCGAAGACTTTAACATAATCGGTATTTTGCCAATATTGATTTTAGGAATCATTTTTTCAATGATGCGTGGATTATCCATACCATCTGTATTACGAATGATATACTGTATTTTTAAATCGGTCGTCATCATAGATGCGTAGGTAAAGTTACGCAGTTTTACTTCCTGTGGCATCATCGTTTTGGTAGCACCATTATTTTCGTGGATTTGTGGAGGATACATTTTTACATTTACAAATTCCAATACAACTTCCAAGAAATATTTTCCTTTTTCTTCAACGTAATCGTTTTCAGAATGAATTACAACCGGATTAAACATATCAATTGTCCTTTGGACTTGATAGTTAATGAAATAATTGTATGATTCGATTTGGTGTCTTACCAACCGTTCAAGATATTTTCCTTCAAAATACGATTCGATAATTGAATATGGTTCTTCGATATAATCACCGAGATGATCTAATAACTCGTGTTCTTTTTCATCCATTGTTTTTTGCAGTTCACTTGTGATTGCTTCTTCTACTTCGGTTAATTTTGATGATATCTTTGACGACATTTTATCGAGCTGAGGTTCTGAAAACATCTTGCTAAAACTGTTTTAGTATAAAATATGGTTCTTTATTCTGTATAATATTTATTATTAACAAATTCAATTTTTTATCATTCGTAAAAACGAATTAGAAACGAAGTATGTGTATACACAAGTAGAATGCAACGACATAAATATACGGATTTTGTATATATTTTAGATAATTATAATAATAAACCGTCTTTTTCACAACAAGATAAATGCAACTTGGATTATATCATAAATAATAATTATTATAACAAAGAATGTAGTATATTAAGTGAGAATACTATCGCGCCATATCAAGTAACTGATAATAGTTCTACTATTATTCACGATTTTACTAGTTATGAAAAATGGCAAAATGAAAACGAAACAAATGTAAATGTGGATGCAGATAGTACCATTTTGGTTCCAAAAAAAAAAAAATGTATTGAGATTCGTGTGAATACACTTGATGATTTAGTTAAGATTATTGAAACAAACCAGCACGAAGAAGATACAGAATATAATATTGATTTGAAAATGTTACATAATATTCACAATGAACTGAATGAATTAAACAATATGATAGGCATGTCTTCTATAAAAGAGAGTATATTATACCAAATACTCTATTTTATTCAAAAACTCCATATAAATGGAACTAGTCACGATTATAAACATACAGTCATTTATGGACCACCTGGAACCGGTAAAACAGAAGTGGCAAAAATTATAGGGAAAATGTATTCTAAAATGGGTATATTGAAAAAGAATATATTTAAAAAGGTCACTCGCAACGATTTGGTTGCAGGATATCTAGGACAAACCGCAATTAAAACAAAGGCTGTAATAGATGAATGTAAAGATGGGGTGTTATTTATTGACGAGGCATACTCATTAGCAACTGGCGACAAACAGGATAGTTTTTCAAAAGAATGTGTCGATACGCTATGTGAAAGTTTAAGTGATAACAAAGATAATTTAATGGTTATTATCGCTGGATATGAAAATGAAATTAATGAGAAACTATTTACAATGAATCAGGGATTATCATCTCGGTTTATATGGAGATTTACAACCGATAAATATACATCCAAAGAACTCAGTCAAATATTTGTAAAGAAACTGAAATTATGTGAATGGAAACACGAAATAGAAGAAGCAGTTTTAGAAAAATGGTTCAAAACGAATACAAAAGAATTCGAATATTTTGGTCGCGATATTGAATTGCTAGTAACATATGTAAAAATAACACACGGAAAGCGGGTATATGGTAACAGTAATGAAACAAAAAAACAAATTACAATTGAAGATTTGAACGATGGATTGGCATTATTAATCAGAAACAAAAAGGTCAAAGAAACGACCCCTGCTATTTTTGGATTATATACATAAAAACATTTGTTATGTTAAATCGACCATATTTTTTTCGTTTATGTAAGTATACTATACAAAATCATAATGGAGAACGAGAAGGAAGAAAAACGGATATTGTCGGTGAATCTTAACGATTTTTCATTTTCAAAGAATAATACACAGAAAAAAAGAGAACCTAGAGTCAAATCGGGCAAAATAAAAATGAAATCGTCGATTACTCCTGCCAAAAAAAACGATACATTGCGCAAACAATCCATATTAAAATTAATACGACAACAACAACAACAACGGTATGACAAAATGTTTGATAATAAAATTACCAAAGAAACGCCAGATATACGTGTACCTCCCCCCTCTACAAAAACGAATACAACCGAGTTTGCCAATGATTTTGAAAGCGCAAAAGATTATATGGTCAAATTGACCGAGCAACAAAAGACAAAACAATCAACTATATCACATAATACAACATTAAAACATCAACCGACTATTCAGACGAGAAACCAAATGAATGAAAATAATATTAATGCGGGTTTGCATCAACCGAATAGTACAATAGTGCCTGTATATGGATGTTTGAAAAATGGGAATTTGCCAACTTTCCGCACTAGCACCGCATCGAATCGTCCACCAATACAAATTGGTGACACAACACAATTATCATCAAACATTATTGCGAAACAGTCAGTCCATACTATCACACCACCAATTATACAAAGTCATACCATACCCAGTCCGCCTATAAATGAGGTCAATAGTTCTTTCAAACAAAGTTTGAATCGTTCGGTTGATTTGAAATTAAATTCCGCGCATTTGCAAAAATCAAAACCTAAAAAAAGATATCAAAAGAAAACCCTGAAACGAAGATACAATCTTGGTAAGTGTTCTACAAAACCTGTTGTATCTGTATTGTTGTCGAATAAAACGATAAGAAATCATACAACCACTAAAACGCAATTATTGAAACAAACGCCTATAAACGATGTCAAACGATATCTTATAAAACACGGTTTTATTCGTGTGGGTTCTACTACACCCAATGATGTTTTGCGTAAAATGTATGAAACCTCACAACTTATTTGTGGCGAAGTTCATAATCACAATGAAGACAATCTTTTATTTAATTTTTTACACAATAGCGAATAATAGTAATCACATACTGGATATGAAAACTACTACACCTATAGTCGCAATTGTATGAATCGCATATTTTATCGATGTTGTTACGAAATTATATATTGAACAACTTATTTCGTCTTCTTCTTCTATATATTCGGCATAATATCTATGTGTTTTTTTAGGTGGTGGTTGGTGTTCGAATGAATAGATACGATGTTCGTTTTCATCAAAATATAAGGGTAGATTTTCATCGCTATATTTTTTTAAATAGGTAGATTCTTCTTCAAAATCTATATAATGTCCGTAATCCATTTTGCTTTGTTTTATATGTATATACATTAATTTATATGACAATAAATATTTCAATTTTTTAGACAGGTTATAGTTTTGAATGTGTAAATACTTAATATGTATCGCGAATTATATTACTGCACCAATAGTGACAATATAAACTTAATTTAAAACCTTTTGAAAAGACACATAAAAACAACTGCGTATAGAATAGTAAGCATGACGAATGAAAATAGTATATACACAGAATACTTCTCGTTAACAAATAAATATAAGGCGCTATATGGTGATAAAACATTGGTTTTACTGCAAGTAGGAGCATTTTTTGAAATATATGGTCTTCGTTCAAAAGATGGTGAAATTACAGGTAGTAATATCGGAAATGTTTGTGAGATATCCCAACTGAACATATCTGAAAAAAAAACATTGTATGAAAAAAAACAAATATTAATGGCTGGATTTCGTGATTATACCTTGGAAAAATATATAAATAAATTAACAGACGCAGGTTATACAATTCCGGTTTATATTCAACAAAAGGACGGTAAAAATATTACACGCGTATTGGATACGATTTATTCGTCAGGAACATTACTACAGACAGATACAAATACCACTACAAATAATATATCGAATAATATAATGTGTTTATGGTTTGAAACATACAAACCTACTGGAAGACGGAAAAATAACAACCATAATGTAACACACGACACTTTCGTATGTGGCATGTCAGTTGTGAATATATTTACAGGAAACTCGCATATGTTTCAGTATGAAGCTCCTTTTTATATTAATACGACTACGTTTGATGAATTGGACCGCTACATGTCAATGTTCTCTCCAAGTGAATTGATAATTATTCATCCATTTGACAATGATACAATCGATACAATTATACAATATTCAGGTATAAATACAACATTGATTCATAAAAAGAGCAGTATTAATAAACAAGACGTAAACGTAACAAATTGTTCTCAACAAACGTATATAACACAAATACTATCTACGTTTTTCAATGAGGATACATATAATGTTTGTTCTGAATTTCAAACAGATATACACGCGACACAATCATTTTGTTATTTATTGAACTTTATTCAAGAACATAACCCAGAACTAGTACGTAAAATTTCCATTCCCGATTTTAATAATAAAAATAATCGAATGGTCCTCGCAAATCATACTCTAGCACAACTGAATATAATAGATACACCGAATACAACCGGACAAAACGCAAAACATACGTCCATAGTTTCCTTATTAAATCAATGTGGTTCCGCAATGGGGAAACGCAGATTGTATTATCAATTAACAAATCCGACATTTAATGAAGGATTATTGAATTTGGAATATGAAATGATTGACTACTTATATCAAGCGGATAATTATAATTTAGTTCAAGAATATCGACAGCAGTTCAAAAGTATTCGGGATACAGAAAAAATCGCTCGTCAACTTGTTACTAAAAAAGCGATCCCTACTACAATCTCACATCTATTCGATAGTATTTGTTTCATCGAACAAATCAATTCATTTGAACTTGTAAATTATACTACTAAATTTCATAAATATTTATGCGATGATTTTTCAAAAGAAATAGACGATGCGAAATATCACGCGTATATAACAACTATATTGAATAATGTAATCGTCTTTATGAATAAACATTTTATTATTGATAATTGCAAGTTGACTTCTTCAATGACACAATTTCCACATAATATTATACAAGCGGGTGTATCTGACGTTCTCGATGATGCGATTAATGTATTATTGGAGTCGCAACAAAAAATGGAAAACTTGAAATCATATTTTAATGCGGTCATGCAAAAAGAAGAAAAAACTGACACGGATTATGTGCGTTATCATGAAACTGACCGTTCAGGCATTTGTTTACAAATAACTACAAAACGTTCCAAATCATTACAAACTTATCTACATAAAATAAATAATACAAACTCTGTTTCGAATACAACAATGAAATACCAAGTCGGAATTCAAAATATTACATTTATAAAAAGCACAAGCTCGAATGTTATTATTGATTCACCCGAAATATCTGAACTCACAACTATGATTCAAACGTATAAAGAAAAAGTGAATACTTTGACTGCAAAGGTATATAATGAGGTTATTGCGCGTCTAGAATTGGACCATTTCACTGAATTGGAACAAATATCAAGTTTTATTTCGAAGTTAGATGTCATTGTCACAAAAACGTATATATCAAAAACGTATAATTATTGTCGTCCAATCATTTGTGAAGAGTCGGAGAAATCGTTTGTTGATGTTAAAGATATACGGCATCCACTCATCGAACAATTACAAACAAACGAATTATATGTAACAAATGATATTTCAATTGGATTAGAAAAGGACGGTCAAACCGATAACGGTGTATTATTATATGGAACAAACGCAGTAGGAAAAACCAGCTTAATACGAGCTATAGGTATTTCTGTTATAATGGCACAGGCCGGGATGTATGTCCCATGTAGCAAGTTCATATATAAACCGTATACCGCAATATTTTCACGTATTCTAGGGAATGATAATTTATTCAGGGGGTTGTCTACATTTGCCGTTGAAATGTCTGAATTGAGAATTATTTTGAAAATGGCCGACCAAAATAGTCTTGTATTAGGAGATGAATTGTGCTCTGGAACAGAACTTGAATCCGCATTGAGTATTTTTGTTTCTGGACTCATGCACCTATCCACAAAAAACTCTTGTTTTATATTCGCAACACATTTTCACGAAGTGGTTGATTATGAAGAAATTCAATCGATTGATACTATTGCAACCAAACATATGTCGGTGAAGTATGATAGAGAAGAAGATTGTTTAATATATGACCGAAAATTACAAGATGGTTCGGGACCGCGTGTATATGGACTTGAAGTATGTAAATCACTGCATATGGACCACGAATTTTTGGAACAAGCATATTCAATTCGTAATAAATATTATCCAGATAGTGCTGGTGGATTAAATCATAAAAAAACCACTTATAATAGTAAAAAAATAAGGGGGATGTGCGAACTCTGCAAAAAGACAATGGGTAGTGAAATTCATCACCTTCAACAACAATCTCTATCAAATGAAAATGGATATATTCAGTCATTTCATAAAAATCATCCGGCGAATTTGGTATCCATTTGTGAACCATGTCACGATAAAATTCATAGTGAAAAAAATCCCGAAAAAACCAAATTGGTTAAGAAAAAAACGACAAATGGTTATCTATTGTCGCCTCAGTCTTCTCTAGAACGATAATCATATTACACCATCTGAAATGGATTCACGCGGCGATGCGAAACACGTTTATTTTCATAAATCAAATATACATACACAAATCCCAACAGTAACAGGAGACATAATAACGATGTCAATAATATAAATTCATTTTGTCTAAACGGACAACAATCACTTCGCTTATACGAACAGCATTTAAAATTATTAAATTCATCTCGACAAATCATATGTTTATTTTGTTTCTCATACCAGTAACAATTATCAGTTAAATACACAGAACCGCATTGATTTAGACAAGAATATTCGGTTGGTTGTAATGTTGGTGACAATGTAGAATATTCACTAGAACAACAGTCTTGGTGATTTGATTGCGACGAACAACAATCGAATCCCATACCATCTGGACGGGTACACGTAATATTTTGATTATTGTAATATTGGTAATTATCACGCCAGTAATTGCAAGTTATCCCATATACGCGGGTTCCGTGCGGACAAAATTGTGTCGTTAAACACGATGTCATTTTTGTATTATACACCTTTTTCACATAATACAAATAAAAAATGTATAATCAATTTTACGTTATACTTATTGACAATTTCCATAACATTTCCCTTTATAATAATAATAATCGCGATTTCTTACCGCTGTATCACTGTAATTTGACTTGATGTGAGGACCATTTTCATTTCCAGACACACATTTTGAACCACCGAGGAGAACACAACACGACATGGACGCGCACTTATTTTTATCAGTATTTACACAAGTATGTTCTAATTCCATTGGTGAATGTTTATTCTTTTCACATTCACCACCTAAAACAGTAGCATCGTCAATGTATTCGCCCAATGTGGATTGTCCTAATGCACGACTTAAATATACACTATCAGAATGTGATGGGACATATTGCGTTATACCAAACGGATAACTTCCGGGTTCATAATATAGCGCTGTTCCAAAATTTCCTGTATCTGTTGATGGTATCGCTACTATTTCACCGTATCTATCTTTCACGCAAGCAACTCCAGGTGGACCAGTTATATTGCCATCGACATCTTCCGTACATTCGGTAGGTGGTTCAATATCATCTTCATTCGTAGGACGCATATCATTATAATCTGTCTGTAAAACAGTTGTAGGATCATAATCTATAACATCACTGGTTGGTGTTGACGTTTCCTCTTCATCTACACTTTGAGCTGCTTGCGAATAAGCTTGATTCTGTGTTGTGGCGCCTTCTATAACATAAGAATGACAAAACGATGAAATAATAATCACTAGTAATAAACCAACCGCAATAAATACTTTTTTCATTTACAATATCGATACATAAAAATTGAAAAGAATATCGTGTAGGATATATAAAAACAAAAGTCTATATTATATATAATTAATACAAATGATTATTCCTGTCAAATGTTTTAGTTGCGGAACAGTTCTTGGAGACAAGTACAGATATTATTTATCTGAAGTAAGACGGGTAAAGTTAAATAAGGGTATAGATTTAGAAAAAGTTCAATATTTAACTAAAACCAACGTTGATAAGACCCCCGAAGGCGAAGTATTAGATGCGTTGGGATTAGTAAAAATGTGTTGTCGTCGTCATATGTTGACACACGTTGATATAGAATAAATATTAGAATACAAAATACTGTGTGTAAACCGACAAAATGAGTGACATTCACGTAAATATCTTATAGTAATATATAAATAATCGCAAAATGATAGGTTTCAAACAATTATGTAAACCTGCTTCTGTATACTTGGCTATTTCTTTATTCGCATTGTTTTTTATGGGAATACAAAACTTTGGTAATACTGATATGTATTGTTTAGGTTCTTATACATGTGATGTTACGAATACGAGTAGCATTTTCATATTGAAAGTATTGTATATTATATTTTGGACTTGGTTATTGAATGTATTATGCAAAGGTGGTGCAGGATGGTTATCTTGGTTCTTGGTTCTATTACCATTCATAATTCTGTTTATTGCTCTTGGTAGTTTCATTATTATGGGCGCATAAATAACGCGGAAAAGGTAAAACCAGAAAATCCAACTGAATAACTTGACATCCTACATATAATATTTATATTTAGGATGTGGAATACACAATTGGACGGAAAACATAAATGGTGGAAAAAGACAAACGAACAAATCCAACAAAAAAAACAAATAAAATAAAAACATCAACAAATAAAACAGTAAACACACGATTATGAAAATAAATGTCGTGCCATTTTTAATCTCACAAAGGTGTATATGTCTAACAAATCACAGAAATCACATTTTGAATCCCTAACAAATGCTAACATTCGGTCAGCAGTTGAATTATGGTTTACTGACGAAGAAGCAGCGAAAACTCGGTTTGGATTGATTAGCGAGTGGAAAACTGCTGGTGTTACTGATATGAACGAGTTATTCGACAATCTCCCCAATGATGACTCGGTAACACACCACCCGGACATCAGTAATTGGGATGTATCGAATGTTACTAATATGAATGGGATGTTTAAAAGAACCACATTCAACCCGGACATTCGTAAATGGAACGTCTCTAGCGTCACTGATATGAGTATGATGTTCATGTTCAATACATCATTCAACCAGGATATTAGTAAATGGAACGTCTCTAATGTTAAAGAAATGGTCGGGATGTTTAGTAATGCCGAATCATTCAATCAACCACTAAACGAGTGGAAGGTTTTGAAGGTTGAAACTATGAAATCAATGTTTTTTGGGGCACACTCATTCAACCAATCTCTAACAAAATGGGATGTTAGTAATGTTACTAATATGCGCGAGATGTTTTTATATGCAAACTCATTCAACCAGGACCTTAGTAATTGGCATATAACCGAGAACACAAATATGACAAATATGTTTACTCCTGATTCCAATTTGATGAATCTAGATTATCAACCATCTTTCATAAAAACCAAAATCAAGATGTTATCAATATTGAACAAAATAAATAAAAATAAAACAATTCTCCCAGATGACGTACTCAGAAAAATTACAGAGATGTTGACGACCTCTACTAAGCCACAGTTGATAGCTGGGAAAAAAACAGTCAAGAAACGAACAAAACGAAGAAATATAACAAGAAATATAACAAGAAATAAACAAAGGTAAACAACATATGATAATCCGACAAACTGAATTTACACGATATGTAAAATTATACACGCATAAATACATTGCATAAATGATATGTAAAACACATTATAGTATATGTTGTATACTACAATGTCAATGTTGGATTTATCTATATTGCCAACAGAATTAATCAATAATATTATTCCATTCACATATCAAACACAATCAAGAGAACTTTTATATGATATACGCACTTTCAACACAGACTTTAATATTGTTCAAGATGGATATGTGTATGATTACGATGATGCTATATTGTTATATGATTTACATATGTTCTGTAATAGAAATACACTTATCTTGGATAGAGTAAGCATTTTTTTCCAGAAAATAATAAAACGACATTTTTTCTTCAAAACAAAAAACATCTCACAAGTTAATAATTTCATTACTTCATATGGAAAAGAAGGCGCCAATGTAAAAAACGCACACGCGTTTGATTATACACGTAAAGGACGAAGTATTTTTGGACTACTCACATCAGAAGAACGCACGCGATTTATAAATGAATATGTTTTACAAGAAGAGGATGTTTATTATGTAATATAAAAAATTGATTAAATCGTAAATCCATATAAAAATTATAAACGTATAAATTATAACACGATGAAACCTATTATTAGCAATATTTCAGAAGACGGTTCTATATATAAATTCACTTTATCTGGTTTAAATGTCAGTTTAGCAAACGCACTTCGTAGAACTATTATGACTGACATTCCAATTGTTAGTTTCTATACTGAAACTTATGAAAATAACGAATGTAATATCTCTGTAAATACAACCAGACTACATAATGAAATATTAAAACATAGATTGAGTTGCATTCCCGTTGTGGTTCAAGACCTTGATATTCTGCCCGGTAAGTATATACTAGATGTTGATGTTGAAAATGACACCGATAGCACAATGTTTGTAACTACCGAACATTTCCGTATTAAAAATAAAGAAACTGATAAATATCTAACTGATGTAGAACAACACAAAATATTTCCAAAATGCCAGATTACGAATATGTTTATTGATTTCGGTCGATTACGTGGTAAGATTAGCGATGCTATCCCAGGCGAACGCATTTCTTTGACTGCTGAATTTTCGGTTCACACCGCAAAGGAAAATGGAATGTATAATGTAGTTTCCAATTGTGCTTATGGTAATACCATTGACAATGTGAAAGCAAAAACGATTTGGGACGAACAGGAAAATCGTCTCAAGGGAGAAGGTGCGACAACCGAAGAAATCTCTTTCCAGAAAAAAAATTATTATATTCTAGACGTTCAAAGACATTTTATTGAAAATAGTTTTGATTTTATATTAGAAACAATTGGTATATTTGAAAATAAGGAAATTGTAACAAAGGCATGCATCGTCTTACAAAATAAAATGGTTCAGTTGATTCAGTCGATCGATTCTGATACGATTAATATTCATCGCAGTGAAAATACTGTTGAGAATTCATTTGATATTATCCTTGAAAATGAAGATTATACTATTGGTAAAACCATTGAACTTATGCTATATGAAAAATACTACATGACCGACAAGGAATTGTCTTTCTGTGGATTTAAAAAGATGCATCCTCACGATAATGATAGCATATTAAGGATTTCATTTCACGAAAATAAGGATAAAATACGCGTTAGAGAACTATTGCGTTCTGCGTGTTTGGACGCACGAGTTATATTCAATACTATACGTGAACTCTTCTAATTGAGAATGGGTTTAATATTTTTTATTGTAATTTGAAAATACACATAAAAAGAAACAGATTTAATATATTAGTAAAATGTCAGCGGAAGATAATTTGTTCGATTATTTAGATAATATTGAGTATGGTGATACAACTATCTTTGTTAATCCTGTCAGATTTGGTAAAGTAATCAAGGTATATGATGGTGATACTATCACTATTGCTGCAAGATTGCCCGATACAGAAGGTCCTATCTTTCGTTTTTCGGTTAGATTAAATGGTATTGATACACCTGAAATCAGAGGAAAATCGCCCGAGGAAAAGGAACTCGCCATTTTTGTTAGAGATGCTTTGACCGAACGCATCTTTGGTAAGATGGTCGAGTTGCGAAACGTATCGAATGAGAAATATGGACGGATTCTTGCAGATGTGTATTTAGACGATATCAATATAAATGAATGGCTCATCCAAGAAAACTTTGCGGTTCCATACGATGGAGGAAAGAAATATCGTCCACCATCTTGGAACTAATAAAATTGAAAAAAAATAATAATTCACTTCTTCGTATATATAACAGTTATTTATACGAAAATAAAATGGAAAAACGATTGAACAAGAAGTTTGAAATGTATATTGGAGATTTCAAAAACAATATTCGAGACCAAGTAAAATTAATCGAATTTACTGATGAAAATGATACACAGAAAATGAATGAATTAGTCGCATATATTTACGATTATGAAAGACTTGTATACTCAAAGGAAGATATTTCAAAAAGAAAAAGGGTTAAAAATTCGGTTCCACAAGAAAATCGATGTAATGCCAAGCGTTCAAGTGGCGAACAATGCACACGACGACGCAAAGATGTATCTGAATATTGCGGAACTCATATTAAAGGAACGCCACACGGAATTTTCAACGACGAGGGAGATAATGAAACCACAATGGTATACAATGTGAATGTATTCGCAAAAGAAATTGGCGGCATCGTATATTATATTGATGAACGGAATAATGTATATAACACCGAAGATGTTATGTCTGGAAAACAAAATCCTGCTATTATTGCAAAATATGAAAAAAATAATGATAGATATTCTATCTCAGAATTTGGCATAATCTAAACCGAATCATTCTTTGGTTTATTGCTTATCTTTCTTGTAATACTTTCCTTTACCGTTTCTTCGCGATGTTTTATAATAAATTCATTCACCTTCTCTGCTTCTAACGCATCATCTTTATAATATTTAGTTAATACATCTTGTAACATTTTCTTTGTGATTGGTTTTTTCACGTTTCTTTTTGAATAACATATCTGTCCGTCGGTTAGATCGAAACAGTCTATTTCGTTTTCACGCATAACATTCATTAATGTATTCGACGTTTCTTTTTTTTCATTTTTACGTATATTTAGTTGTTTCTGCAATTCCTTTAACTCGTTGTCTAATTTTACCCATTTTTTCACAGAATTTATAAGTTGTTGTTTCGGATCCATTACTTAACATAGAATCATAGTTTTATATATATTTTGTAAAAATATGAATGCTTAATATAAATACGTATTCTTCTTATATTATGAAAATGAATTTTATAAATCACTTAACTTCATCAAACAACTCAACGAATAATACAAAACAAATCATATCACAAATGCCGAATCGAACGGATAGAGCGCGCATGAAAAGTATTATCACTACAAAAATCACACCGAATAATATTATAAAAAAAAACGATGATATAGGAAAAGTTGCTTGGGGGGCACCCACATGGACCGCGTTGCATACTATGGCAGAAAAAATAGACGAACAATTTTTTGCTAAGAATTCTTTATCTGTGCTTAAAATAATTCAAGTCATATGTTATAATCTTCCGTGTGAATTATGTTCGAATCACGCTAAACAATACATGAATAAAATCAGTTTTTCCACTGTTAGAACAAATGATGATTTTAAAAGATTTTTATTTGACTTTCATAATGAAGTGAATAAACGTAAAGGATATCCATCATATACTATCGAACGGCTGCATACATCATATAAGAACAGAGAAATAAAACAAACTATATATGAATTTATGTTTCATTTTCAGAAAAAAACGCGCAATATACATTTGATTTCACAAGAAACGCATAGACAACGATCCGTTATTAATATTAAAGAATGGTTCAGAACGAATATACAACACTTCTCCTAATATTTCAAAATATATCTTGTTCATAGATAGATATGTTTTACTTTCATTAACTGGTTGTTTTAGTTATTACTCTCCCATTGCGCTTTACCGTACAAGTCATCTTTTGATTTGTGTTCATATGACATCTTTCGGAATTAGATGTTCCCGTAAAGAAGAGATTAAATTTACTTGAAGCACCAAATAAATATGCTAGACCTATCCCGACACACATAGATAGAATCAATACTACTATCTGACTCGACAATACGGTACATTTCTGAGTATAATTCCAATATATGTCTGTCAGTATTAATAATGTGAAAAATATATGAGTTGAAAAATTGTTTATGAATACAGTTTTATCATTAACAAGTTTTGAAGTAGAAGCATAACTCATGCAACCGAGCAAATAACCATAGATATAATATATAATTGACGAACCTATTGGCAATACCGTGTCGATTTGTGTATTGAGAACAGAATATGGGTTGCATATTCCAGGCGCAGAATCTTTATTTTTAAACAAGTCGTACTCTGATACAAAAGAACTCACAGTATACACCAATAATATGTTTACAAATGAACCTAGAAGTAAAAATATGCCTCTTGCATCGTTTTGTAACAATGATGATAATAGGAAATAACAAATTAATATAAAAGGTGCTAAAAGAAAGAAAAAGAAAGAGAAAGAGATGGGGTTAAAATCCATCGTGATGTTTGGTTATAGTATAAGTAAAGTTATTAGTATAATGTATAATGTATAATGTATAATGTATAATGTATAATGTATAATGTATAATGTATATAGCATAAAAAAAGCTGAAGTCAATAGCTGGTGAATGTGTGGTGTGTGTGGTGTGTATAGTGTAAAAAAAAGGGTGGTGGGCCCTAATTAGTGATGGTGATTGGTGATAGTGATGGTGATTAGTGATAGTGATAGTGATAGTGATTAGTGTTCTGGTGTGTATTGTGACATTTTGGCCAATGCGATTAAATCTCCTTCATCTAAATATGCCTCGTTTGAGAGTTGGACTGTGTTAGTGTTCTTGTCTTCTGATTCAGGTTCGTTCTTCTCCTGGGTACTCTTCTTGTCAGTCTTCTTGTCAGTCTTCTTGGCAGTCTTCTTGGCAGTCTTCTTGGTAGTCTTCTTGGCAGTGTCTGCGACTTCTACAACGACTTCATCAGCGACTTCTACAACGACTTCTACAACGACTTCATCAGCGACTTCATCAGCGACTTCTACAACGACTTCCTTTTCGACTTCATCAGCGACTTCTACAACGACTTCATCAGCGACTTCTACAACGACTTCCTTTTCGAGTTCCTTTTCGACTCCATCCGCGACTTCATCAATCATTTCAGTTACGGTTACTTCGGGCTCGGGCTCGGGCGCATTTTGTAATTCATTAATTACTTTGTCAGTTGCTTGCTTACGACGAGAGACGGTTGTTTTATTTACGGACGCATTCGCATCACGCAACGCCTTCTTTTCCGCCGCTTTGGTCGCTCGCAATGCCTTCTTTTCAGCCCCATTCGCATCACGCAACGCCTTCTTTTCCGCCGCCTTGGCATCACGCAAGTGTTCGGTTTTCTCGGCTTTACGGTCACTGATACGTGTCTTGATAGTTCCTTCTATATTTTTCTTGTTTTCAAGAAAATCGTTCACCATTGAACGCTTGGTATCTACATCATCAAAGATAAGTTTTTCGAAGAGTTCGTCGATTGTAATATTTTTATTATTTTCCATTAGATACACGCCAAATTGAATAAACTTATTCAACTTCTCTTCCAACTTGTTATTTTTATTTTTGTTTTTGTTTTTGGGAGGGGCTTCTGCTTCTTCTTCTACATTGTCGACGTATGATTGTTCTGACACTTCTTCCATCTGTTGGACGTTTGTATCGTTGGAAACGATAGAAGACATTTGGACTGTTTCGATAGCTGACATTTTGATTGATTGATTAATTTACTTAATTACTTATTGTTATTTGGTTAATGAGAATATATTTGTAATAAAATCATTCAATTTTTCATTTTTTCTTGTTTTTTCTCGGTTTTTGCGTGTTTTCTATCATTTCTCGATATCCTACTCATTTCTCGATATCCTACTCATTTCTCGATATGTATATATTTGGTTATTAGTATACACATATCATTTGTATCTTCTTCTACTACTCGTTGAGAACCTCGTTCTCTACTATAACAATACTATCTTCATTCCACAGTTATCACCTTGTTACCCTTCTTGATTGC
>Ga0209830_10000785_pt1 | contig 30590 bp, 35 predicted proteins | sample ArcticOcean_MG_C_12_FD_187439 | JGI IMG/M metagenome (GOLD analysis project Ga0209830, IMG submission 187439) | Marine microbial communities from western Arctic Ocean - ArcticOcean_MG_CB8_130 (SPAdes) (version 2) | ecosystem: Environmental > Aquatic > Marine > Oceanic | place: Arctic Ocean...
ATCCTGCAAAGGGGAGTTCGATTCTCCCAGGGACCGCCACTAACAAGTGCCCGTAGTTCAGTTGGATAGAATGTTGGTTTCCTAAACCGAAGGTCGCATGTTCGAATCATGCCGGGCACACCAAAAACACAATAATTAATTGTACAATGAAATTTGGATACTACACAGATCGCGAACTACCGGAGTCGTCTCACGGATACAGATGTCCCAGTTGGGATCCTATGCCGGACGGTAAAAAGAATGTTGCGGTGCTTGGGTGCAGTCACACTTACGGCGTAGGCCTGGAAGACAACGAACACTGGGTACATCATGTGTCACAACACAATACAACAAGATTGAGATACTGGAATCTGGGACAGCCCGGCGCTAGTGCCGACAAGGTTGTCAGGATACTGTATGGCTGTGAAAAAATAATTGATCCCCGCATAGTGATTGTTTGTTGGCCAGCATGGAGTCGCAGGGAACGACTAAGCAAGTATGCAGAAAGTTTGACAGCCGATAATAAAAAATTAAAAACAGAGGATGCCGACACAGACAAAAATAATTTCCTCAAGAATGTTTTCTTCGTTGAGAAGTACGCAGAGAAGAACAACTGCAAGACATTCCATTGTTTCGCACAGGATTCATACCATGAACACATCAAAGGATTAAATGTTCTAGATGAGTACACAATAAAGAACTGTTGGCCCCACTGGAACATGCACACAGCAAGAGACCTACATACCGAGCCTAACTTTGCCGGTGATGGTATACATTACGGGGTTGAACACCACGAAAGGTTCGCTAGTTTGTTACTGCAACAGTTTGGTTCTAAGTTAAGGTAACAACGTTATTCCAAGCAATAGGGTCTTTACTGACACGCAGTATGGTTTGTTTGAATTCCTCTAACTCTGTAAATGTCTGTGATGCAAAGTCAATATTTGTGTTCCAGTCCTCTATCTTGTTGAAGTAGACCCTGTCCACATTGTACCTGTGTCCTAGTGCCAGCATGGATTCTATCTCGTGCCAGTTGTCTTGTTGTACGACCATGTGCAGGCCAAAGTAGAAGTTGTGCTTTTGTTTGAGATCGGCCATGCACTCGAGGTTCTCGTTGATCTTGTCCCACTTGCCACCCAGTCTAAGTTTTTCATATGTTTCTTTACTTGCACCGTCGATGCTGACTCCCAGATCTTTGAGGTTCCGTATCACATTAGGAACACGAGTGTGGAACTCCTTGAACATGAGGCCATTGGTCAAGATGCTGTACTCGATGTTGTCACGCTCCGGTGTTTGCTCCATGAAGTGCCTGTACACGTGTGAGGCAAACGGATCACCGTCCGATCCTATGTGGACCTGTATGGGGTGTTTGAGATCATATAGCCAATCCAATATCCTGTCCGCGAGTCGTATGCCCAGGTTGTATGCAGATCCTTCCTTGTGGAATATCATGCCTTTCCTACAGCTTGGACACCTCAGGTTACAGCTGTCATCTATTGCCAACCTTAGGTGCTGTAGGCGTTCCGACTGGCCATGCAACACAACATTAGACCTGATGTAGGAACACTGGTGTTCGTTGCAGTAACGATAAGAGCTGTCAGTGATGGAGCCCTGCAGGTGCTTACGCATCGCATTGCCCTCGATAATCTCACCAAGCAGTTTGACCTGCAGATTGCCTATGCTCTGTGGCAACCATGACTGGCACTCACATGCATAGCAGGAACCCATCTTGTCTATCAGTATGGTATCGAATGGTCTCGGACAACGTTTCTTTATCTGGAGATCCTTGGCAGTGTCGATCTTGTAGTGTTTGAACAGTCTTTGGTTGATCATGAGCAACCTTATTTACGGCCCACGTGGCGGGGTAGGGAGATTAATCTGGTAATAAAAATGTGTATCTAAGGTTGCAATTTTGATAAATATGTCTTACAATCCAGAGCGAACACAGGCCAGTGTTCGCATTATCAATCTAAATCATAACCAAAAGGAAAAAACAAAGATATGATTAAGAACAATAAAAAGAAGATCGCAGTAGGTGTAGCGATAGTGGCGGCCATCGTAGCATGGTCACTGTTTAAACCAGCACCAGCCGAAGCGGCTGAAATTAATGTTTACGGTTCTCTAAACTACAGAATGGGGAATGACGAGGACGTTAATGGAAAATCAGTGCTGAAGGCCGAAGACAACGGTTCTAGCATTGGTGTTGACATCAGTGAAGAACTAGTTGACGGAGTATCAGGTTTCGCTAAAATAGAACTTGGTGTGGACACAGACGACACAGGATCTAACCCATTGGATTCAAAACTTGCTTACGCAGGTATTGACATGGGACCATTAGGTAAAGTGTCAGCTGGTAGACAGAACTCTGTCTTCAAGAAAGTAACTGCAACAACAGATGTGTTCCCAGAATATGGAAACAAAGCTGTACAGAAACTTTTCTCTAGAGACAGTCACACTGTGGTTTACTCTACTGAGCTTGGAGGTCTTACATTTGACTCACTGGCTAAAGTAGATGGTTCAACTGGTAAATCAGGAGCAGACGTTATAGAATCAACTGTATCATATGATATGGGAAGTCTAACGCTTGTTGCAGGTATGTCAGATGACAAAGTTAACAATGTTGACTACAGGGGTCTAGGGGCAACTTACAATCTGTCTGAAGCGACAACTGTTGCGTTTAACCACACTATCAAAGAAACTGCCGCAAATCTAGAAACAAAAGCAAATGAAGTAGCTGTGACTCACGTTATTGGTGATACTACGGTTGCTCTAGGATACGGTGAGATCAAAGATGGTACAGCGTACACTACGGTAGGGGCTACGAAGTCTATCACAGATAGCTTCTCTCTATATGCAGGATACGAAATGCAAGACAAAATCGCAGGTAGTAAAGATATCTCGGGTATGTCAGCTGGAATTAAGTTAACATTCTAGTTTATTAATTTAAAAAGGGCGGTAGAAATATTGCCCTTTTTTTGTGACTGAATTATCTAATGTTATACTTTTTGACGCAACCGATTCTTTGGGATATCTATGTCTCTTCTATCACAAGCATTGGATATAACACACTCATTACAATTTGGTGTCCTGGATCTGCACACGTATTTGGCATGTGTTATCAACCACATGTGTGCACCATACTTGTAGTCGCTTGGTGTTGTGTTATTCACTGTTATCGAGGCCTTGCCCTCGTCCAGGCTGTCTGCCCATCCTAGTCTCCACAGCATTCTAAACACGTGTGTGTCCACTGCTATGTGAGGTTCTCCGAAAACAAATCTCATCACTATGTCTGAACTTTTACGTCCAACACCAGGCAAACTCATGAGCTCTTTCTGTGTGTTTGGCACACGTCCATCAAACTCTTCTAGCAACATTTTACTGGTTGCTAGTATGTTTTTACTTTTAGCATTGAACAGTCCAGCAGGTCTGATTGCTTCTATTATTTCCTCTTGGGATAGCTTTATCATACCTTCTGGTGAGTCTGCTAACGCAAACAGTTGTCTACAAGCAACAGCAGTTCTCTTGTCTTGTGATTGAGCAGACAACATTACTCCTATCAGGCTGGTGTATGCTTTAGAGTATATTTTTGCTTCGGGTTTCTTGTTTGAATAGTTTGGGTAAAGAGAACTTAATTTCTCGTAGATAAATTTAATATCTTTATTGTTCTTCATCTGAGTGCAGTTCGTTTAGCAGTTTCCTCAACTGACTGCCTTCTGCTGTACCTTTGACTTTGACACCCAGGTTGTCTCCCTTCCTGGGATCAGGTAGTGAATTGGCTTTAGGAGCTCCGGCTGTGTCCGCTGTTACTTTTGAAGTTTGTTTCAGTGAATCGTATATCTTGTTCTTACCTGCCTGGTTATAGCTCTGTGATTCTTCTTCATCTAGACTGCTGATTCTCAAACTGTCTACATCAAATTCTAAGTCTACTTTCTGTCCAACACCAGAACTTGATCTGGTCTTCATGAACTGTATCTGATATCTTCCTCGCTCTTTCATGGCTCTACTTGTGAATATACCTATCACGTTATCTGCTGTCTGTATCTTGGATAGTCCGCCTGATATGTGAGAGTGATCAAACTCTATCTCTTCAACGGATGCCCTGTTCAACTGTGATGCTGTTGCCAACACACATTGTTTCTCAACAACCAAGTTCCTCAATTCCTCTGACACATACTTGTCTTTGATAAACAAGTCTGCTGGTGATATCCTTTTGCTTTTAGGCATCATTAGATCCAAGTAATCAATCAGTATACAATCTATTTTCTTCTTTGATTTAAGTTCTAGTTCTTTGAGATATGTTCTTATGTCCAGCACATTACTACCACTCGGCAAGTATTTGATCTGCAAGTTACCTGACTTCTTGGCCAACATCCTAACTTTTATTTCAACGTCATCGAGATTCTTCATTACGGATTTAGTGGGAATGTTAGTCATCATTGCATCTAGCCTCATGGCAGTGAGGGCCTCAGATAATTCAAAAGAGATGTAGCAAACATTCAATCCGGCTGTTGCCCAGTTGACTGCGAGATTCTGTAAGAATAAACTCTTACCTGCTCCAGATCCTCCTGCGAAGATGTTCAGCTCTCCTCTGTTGAATCCTCCGAACAGTTTCTTGTCAAGGCTCGCCCACCCTGTGCTTATCTGTCCGTTGTTGTCTTTGAGTGCTTGTAGTCTGCCCTTTGGATCTTCAAAGTAATCTGTACCAAGATCCCTAGTGAGTCCAACACTGACAGCTTCCTTGACCATGTCCTCTACAGGACCGTAGTCTCCCTTCTCAAGTAAGTCTGCTGATGATAGTATGGCACTTTCAAGTGCCTTGTGTCTGCAAAATGTTTCAAATTCATCTAGCAACCAGTTGAAGTGTGCTGGGTCTAGATCCTTGGCCTGTTTCAATTGTATTTCGTGTGATGCGTTAATCTGTTCAACCTCCGGCATGACCTTGTATTCGTCCATGTAGTCCTTGACGAACTTGGCAATAGGTTGCAACTTACGATCAAACGATTCGGGTTTGAATATGTTCTGTGCCCTAGCGAACGATTCGGCATCCGCTAGTAACATTTCAATATACAGCTTCTGTACATCAAATGAATAGTTCTTAGCCTGGTGTTGTTCTTCGTTATTATATTCAGCCATTGTTTACTCTTACTATATTTGTATTATTACGTTTAGTCAACTTAAAAAATTTTACCATCACACTTTTTACTGCCCGAACATATTTCTTTGATCAAAAGCTGGATCTTGTCACTAGTTTCAAATTCGGGATTTATACCAAAGCATTGATATTTTGTATTAAAATTCTTCATTAACATGTAATTTGTATATTTGTTACCGCTGTAATCAGGATGTGTTTCCACACCTTCTTTATTTTTGTCTATGTAACTGGAAAGCATCCATCCAATTATAGTTTCATGATGTAGATTTGTTTCCAGGGTCTTGATCAAGAAATACGGTAATTGACAACTCAACCAATAACTGTGACCCCAACTTTTGACGAGCCCCCATGTGTCAAGTGTATTTTTTGGTTGTGTAAAATCTATATTCGACAAACTAGAAGCATTTTGGTTAAAAAATATAAAGTCTACTTTATGGTTAATTTTTACAAGTATCTTGTGCAGTTTTATGATATCTAAGTCTTTCCATTCAATTTTGATGTTGTTCACTGTCTGTATCGCAGACGCACCTGAACCTATGTTGGTCACTGAATAACCGGCTTCTATACAGCCATTCACAATACGTTCGCCTCTTTGATTGCCACACCCTATTAACAAAGCCTGCTTCATGTCAACTCCGGATAAAGTTTTCGCCAGTTAGATCCTTGTAAAATATCAATGTTATCGAAGTACTCCTTGTATTCAACACTACTGCCTTCTTTATCTAATTCCAATATACAGTTCTTAAGATTCCCGGCAATGTTCAAGTTATCTTTGTACTTTTCGAAAGTATTATTTAGATTTTCTCGAACCAAACTTTTAATTTCGCTGGACAAATTACGGCAACGTAGGTGGTATTGTCCCATGCCACAAGGATTAATTGTGTGATCAACACTGCCAATTTCTTCCATGAAGTAATCAATGATTTCTGGCAGTTGCTGGGCGGTCAACACAAAGAACACAGTGTTAGCCCTGAGGTCAACGTTAGGCTGGCCCTGTAAAAACTTTACGTTTTCGATTGTTCTGTTCCAATTGGCACCTCGTCTTATGTAATTGAATTTTTCGCCCGTCCCGTCTATGCTACAAGTGAACAATACATTTGGAAATTTAAGTATTTCCTGTACTATTTTATTATCTTGTTTCCACTGCATGTTCGTATTCACCCTGATAATTAGGTCTGGCCTTTTTTCGATCTGCTTTAATAATTTAAGGTTATATTTGATCAATGTAGGCTCGCCACCACTTAGGTAAATTTCTTTCAGTCCACTTTGATTGGCAGTAACAAACTCGATAATCCGATTAGCAGTTTTGGTCGGGGTGTGTTGCACTGGCTTGTTCTGTTCTCGGGCAATACTACTGCTTTGTCCAGCCCAGCAAGTAACACATTTTAGATCACAGGTACTACTCCAGTGTAAATCCAATGCCGAAAGTTCAAACTGAGACACGTCTGTGTAATCCACACTGCTGTGTACACCCAACCCGTTATAATGGCTTCGTAGGCCTTTGAATTCACCAGCACTGGAAGTGTTCTCCCTCTTTAAACAATTTCTACAGTTATCTGTTATCTTGTCCTCGAGTATTTCTTTTCTTAATGATTTAAATTTCTTATTAGGTAATATTTCAGTGATATCATGCTCCTGCAGGTTTCCCATGACACCTCCGTGTGTACACGAGCTAATTGACCCGTCGACTCCTACATATAATAGGTTCCACGGAGCTGTACAGAAATGCTTACGTTGTCTAAAAAGTTGATATTTTTGTTTGGGATTCATGGTGTAATATTTACAAAGATATTATCCATATATCTTTCTCCTCAAATCTATTTTTAATTTACTTGTTTCTGTTGTTTTTAATATTGACTGTATAGTAAACAGTCTTCCATATTTCATTACAGCATCGGCCACGTCGTCGACTCCTGCTCCCCATTCTGGAAATGCAACACTCCATCCAAATTCTGTTGCTTGATTAATCAATTTCTCTCCCGGTGCATCTCTGTCTGGTACTACTATTATCTGTCTACCTAGCCCTTCTATCAGCTCTCGCTGTGTATCATTTATCTCCGATCCCAGTATACTCACACCAGAAACGGTAATTGCATCAAATGGTCCTTCTGTTACAAGTACGAATTTCCTTGACCAATCCTGTGCGTCCATGTTGAACACATAGCCAGGTTGTACGTCTGTGTAGTATTTGACCTTTGTTGATTGTTCAAACATCCTTCCCGAGAATCCCACTATGTCTCCTCTCCAGTAGAACGGTATCAGTAATCTTTTGTTTACGTCCCAACTCTTGTTTGTGGAATACATGAAGTCGTACCAGTCAGCACCTATGCCTCTTCCTTCCAGGTACTTCAGCAAATTATCAACAGACGATGTCTCATCAGCCGATAACAAGTTACCTAACATCTTCTCTAACCAAATTTCTAGCTTTCTTGCACCGTTGGGTAATTCTCTTTTGTTGAACGTGACAAATTTCTTCTTCTCATATTTCACATCACCTTCCTCTTCACGCATGGCCTCTATGGCCATCTTCCTTATGGTATCGTCTGCTATTCCAATGTAGCCCATGAATGTTCGCATCTTCTGATTCAACTTCCGGCCTACTACATAGTTTGCTTTGTAGCCACAGTTGAAACAATGGTAACTCACAGTTCCGTCTGCACTGGTCATCAGTCCACCACGTTTCTTTTTGTCAGCAGTCTCACCGTTGTATACACAACACGGTGCATTGAAACTGATCCAACCGCTTGGGGTTTTCTTTCTATTCGCAGGCAGACTAGTCAGAATTGTATTCTGTATAAGATTCATTAACTATATTTTACTGTCTGTATAGGATTTTGTCAATCTTACCAGTGTTACTGGCGTCGTTGTCCCAACTGAATCTGATACTGTCATATACTCCAAAGAAATTGAAGTTAGTAACTGTACTTGAACTTGAGAACGTATTTGTAGCCGATCCGGCACCGTCCATGGTAATATCAAAGAAATCTAATGATCCTGGACTTGTAGTCATCGTGCCTTGCACCCTCAGGCTACCCGAGAAGTTGGTTGTGTAAATTGCAATGGTGTGTAGTGCAGTGTTATTATTGATACCTGGTTTGGCATCTATGTTACTTGATGTCTTGGCCAGTGGTCCACTTGATGCTGTAAAATTGCTGATTGAAGTACTGGCCACAAACTCTGGGTATGCACCATCTAGCAGTTCAATCGAACCAGCGGCCGCATATCCTGTGCCTGCATATGTGATTGTTCTTGAATTATCTGACGCAACTTCCCTCACGCTAAAATTGTAAAATTTTGCATCTAATGGTAATAGATCGCCTTCTGTGATTGTACAACTAGCATCTCCCTTTGTGCTTACAGTAGATCCATCATCTAATATGGTAAGCGTTTTGGTGATTACAGCTTTTTTAGACTCCGTATCGATCATATTAAACTCGTACGTCTTGGTTGTAATATCTTGTGCCTTTTGATCCTCATTTTTGAATGTAAAGGTCACAGGATTATCCACGCCTCTGTGTAGTGTTAATCGTCTATCGTACACGTTAGAGTTCCTCCCATGATAACCATTTACGTAGGCTATTACCAGCTGTGATAGTAAATACCTTTGGACTGTTTGCATAATACATATTTAACAGTATTTATAGGAAGATTATGAATGAAATTTTTAAGACACTAAAGGATAAATTCCCATTCCTTAGTCTAGTGCGTAAAGGGGACTTGGAGTACGTGGGCATAATACAGAATGAGGACGCCAATGTTATCAGCTTCTATGATTATGGCAGGTTGTACTCTCCGGTAGATAAGATGAAATTCTTGAAGTGTGGGGAAATTTGGTGGCATGAATCTAACAGAAAATTACCAATCAATATTTTTCTTAAAGGTGACTTTCGTTACTTTAGGACAACTCTAGTAACTTTAAATTCCAAAGATGTTGAGATTGTACATGGACCAACTGTGAGATTGTCTGAAATCTTTAACAAACGAGTCAAGCGTAAAACAATTCAGCTAGTTAGAAGACCTATCTAACTTTTATCTTTTTCAATATACTTTTTATAATATATGGTCAGCGGACTATTTGGCTGATAAGAATCATTACATTCACTTGGATATATCTTTTGGATAGGCTTCTTAAATTTTTTGGAGAGTTTTTTAGCGAGTTTTTTAATCTTGTGTTGCACTAAAGCTATATTTAGCACGTGCTATCAAATTCATCTGTACCACAATTGCCTGTGCATAAGCCACTGCATGTGACTTCTTGAAGAAGTAGGATCGGTCAGTGGGTTTAGTCCATACTTCCCTTGTTATTTCTTCCCACTCTTTGTACATCAGCTGTCTCTTGGCAGGACGTATTATTGCCAACACTGCCGCCAGTTGCTCTATGGTTCTTGGTTGTAGTTTGGACACTATGTTGTAATGGCCATTTAGGTGGAAAAGGTTTTCAACTATCTTTGGATCGTTCAACATGTCCCAGTCTGGCTCCTGTATCATCAGTTCAACAAGTTCCTGTTCTGATTTGACTTCCTTGTAGATATTGACATTCAAACAGTCTATCTTGAAGTACCCTCTGTCCTCTGCGTTCTTGTAATCCAACGAAGCGTGCCCTGTGATAGGGTGTTCTGGTACAGCATGGAAGTACACCCCTGTCTTGTGTTTTTCGGACTTGCCGTCTTTGATCATCGATGCAGGTGTGTGCTTGAACAATTTTAATGTGCTGTCCCTGTCAACGAAATCTATGTCTACATCAGGCATTAGTGTACACTCCCTTTGTCTTTCTCGTTACGTTTGATAAACTCTTCCCTCGAACCGGGTTGTAATAGATCTATCACATCTAGTAATGCTCTGTATCCTGAACTGTTTGTCATCGCCGTGTCCATTTTTGGTACTATAATTTTTCTTATCTCTCCGCTCTTGCTTATGATAACACAACTATCACCATCAACAAAGTCTAACTCGTCTGTATGATCTATATCTATTTTAGACAATCTTGGCCTCCTTTGCCGTGTCCTGCACCAGCATGTGATCGGCTGGATAACTTTTAAGTTTTGACATCCAAAAGCTAGGGTTTATAATTTTTTCTATCATCTGTAATTGTTCGTCGTTAAATGATTTTAACATCCTTTTGCCTGCGTTACAACCTAGTAATAACCATGGACTTATCTTTCCCTGTTGGATGTGTTGCACCGCTCTGTTGGTATTGACAAGTCTGAAGTAGTCACTCCATTGAGCATTCTGTTCTGTGGCCCAATCCATCATTGATGCAATACTTCTTTGTAGTGCAGACTCCACTGGCTCTGACTTTAATGCTTCTATGAGATATAGCTCGTAAAGATCATCTCTAGCCCAATGATCAAGTTTGACCTTTGACTGTAACACGTAATCTATATACTTGTCTGGGTACAATGGATTGATATGCATGATGAATCTACCAAACTTCACAAACGCATTGTAATAAGAACTCCCACAAAAGTCTTCATATGTTTTTGTTTTTGAATTGTGTTGATGTATCTGATAAAATCTCTGGAACACCATGAATGCATTTACTACCCATTTCTCATCACGTTGTAGGTATCTTCGTTTAGGTTCACACAAGTGTACTTGTAGTGTACGTTCCTTTGCGAACTCTTTGCCACAGTATGTACATTTATTCGTTGATGCCATGTGCCTCTATCAGTTCTTCAAGTTCTCTATCCGTTATTACTTTGTCCAAGGTCTCGAGATCCGTCTCTTTCCACGTTGGATATATCTGTTGTAGTTTCTTTAAACTTTTATTTGGTACACGCTTCATTGGTTTGATCCATGGATGGAATTGTTGTTGTAGCGATCCACACATGGCCGTCAGTACCCAGAGTAATTTCTTGTGTTTGCCTAGAGTGAAACAATGCTTGTTCACGCATTCGTTCACCATCTCTATGTAATGTTCTACGAAGAATCTGTCTTTGGACGATGTGCTGGCCACATATCTCATCAACATGTATGGTGAATACAAGGATTTCTCCTTGTCGTCTATCCTGTCGAAGTAGTCCTTGTTTCTGAAGTCAACGGCCTTGAGTCCGTTTCTCAGATCAAAAAATTTTCTATTTTTTTCTGCCGGCATATTTTAATCCAAATACTGTACATTCCTTTGCATTCACGAATGTTAATTTTAATTTATCTTGTAGGTGATTCATACCTGAAATCTTAAATTTGTTTTCTTTTATGAAATCAAAGAAGTCGTGCATCCAATTCTCATCTGTCCATAACGCAATCTTGTTATTGGTTATCATGATTGGTGCGTCTATTGTTATTGTCTTCCTACCAGACTGAGCCATAGTCCACCTGTTCGCACTGTCTTGAAATATCCTTTACGAAGTAAGCACACATAGGTTTAGGTCCATTGCTCAACGGCACGGCCAACATCTGTCCTGACTTGATCTTTGGAAAGTACCATTTTACTTCCGTATAGATGTCTACAACATCGATTGGATGGAAGTCTGGTTTTGGACTTGATAATGGATTGAATGTGAAAGCATCAAACCCTCTGTCGTTCAAACTTGTGATTGGTAACACGTGCATCTCGGATTGGCCTGCTTCTCCAATCAACATCTTCCAATCCAACGGCATCTTTATTTTCCATTTACCAATTTCTAAAACCGCCGCCGGAGCATTAAAGCTCTCTAGGAATATTAATGGTATGTAGAAGAAATCTGGATTTGCTGGATCTGAATTATCCAGCACTGCAAACCTAAGTTTTTCGTCAACCCACTCTGGTATCTTTTCTAATTTGTATGTTCTGTTATCAAGTGTAAGGATTTTCATTCTATATTATAACGAAATATCTGCTAGTTGTACAGTAGATTTTGTTTTTTATTTTTATAATTTTCTGATAATCTAACCAACTGCTTGAAGTCATCTTCCATTTTTGGTTGGTTATATCCCAGCTCGTCGCCTATTTTTAACACGTCTATTAACCTAAGCAATCTAGTTTTTGGATTATTGCTTTTGTTTGCAGGAGTAGACCATAGGAAGGAAGCAGTAGGCATATGATCGTTATGATTAGTAAGTGTTTTGTTCTCTTCCATGTAGAACTTGAAGTGTTCCATCATCTTTGGTGAAGTTATAGGTGTGTCTGGTATCAGGTGCATCGGAGTCCAGCTTATTAATTCGATGATGCCTAGTTTAGCATACATGGAATATTTTTCTAGGTCCATTAAATTTTTCTTATGGTCGGCATCGGTCTCGGTAGGATAACCGCTTATCATTAAAAATATATTAGGTACATTCCAATAGGCACATTGTTCTAAATGGTATTGTACATCTGCATCGCCAAATTTCTTACCCATATGGTCTCGAACAGAATTAGAAAAACTTTCTATCCCTATGGTCAACTGTTTACAACCAGCGTAGTACATGGCTTCATAATGATGTTCAGGCATTTGCCTTTTAGGCCTACAAATGAATTGTCCCATGTATGTTACGTCTTTTAGATCATTATTCTTTTGTTTTTCGTTTGCCATTATCTCATTGAACTTGTAGAACTGTGACACAGAACCGTTTATAAGACTGTCTGTAAATTCAAATGTCTTTATACCGTGTTCGCTGACTTGTTTCTTTATTTCGTCCACTAAAGATTGCCCAGACCTGAATCTAAACTTAGGCCATATGTTACCTATATCACAGAACTTACATTTTCTCACACAGCCACGCGAACCTGTGATGTACAGTTTCTTTTCTGAATAGTCATCAAACTTTACACCGCCGTATGAGGGGAATGGATACGAATCTAAATTTGATTCGTCGTACTTTATTTTTCCATTTGATAGAAGCGTTGCTAATGGATTCTCTCCTTCGCCTATCAACAAGTGTTCTATAAATTTTTCTTTTTTATTCCATTCTTCAAAATATATGTCAGTATCTGGAAACTTACTACTACATCCGTTGCCTCCGACAACTAACTTGTAGGGACGTAATTTATTTGATTCGTGTGTAATAAGCAGTCTGGCTATGTACATGGTCCAATATGAAAACACAGATATCATCATGTATTCACAGCTATCTGGCAAGTGTTCTTGCACAGCTTTGTCCCATAGTCTTATTATTTTTCCTTCAAGCTCTCTTGGTATGGTATCTGTGAGAAACTTACACCAGTGGTCCACCTTTAGCCATTCGTCTGCTGTCAAGTTGTTGTAAAGATAAACATTGAAGTCAAGCGTGTTTGTATCAAAATGTTCTGCCTCACACATGGATCTTAGTATGCCTATCGCGGCGGGCGTTGCATGGAGATCGTACTTTGGTAGATTAACTAATAAGGCAGATTTCATTTTAAATTATCCATTATCTCTTGGAGTTCTTTATTATAGTATGCGAATGTTTTCTCTTGCTGGGACAGGTTGTATGTTTCGAACCATCTCTTCTCCTTCTCCGGATCAGCATTTTTCCCTAGGTTTTGTTTTTTTAAATATTCTTGTTTTGAATCTATAATGCTTTGGCTATATGTTTCTAACCACTTTGTTGACAACGTCATTTCGTATTTGTGATCATAAACATCAACTTTGCCAACTCCTGTGTTCACTAAAATTTTATTTAATCTTAGATCAGGCCGTATTTTGAAAGGCTCGAACTCCAAGATAAGTTTCTCAGCCATGTCCGGAAGATCAAAGTAATGATGCTTTTGATTGAATGTTTCACCTATTACTTTGTTGTCACAGACACATTTACATCTAAAAGGTTGTTCGTATGTTAATGATACATTGGTAATCATATACAGTATTTAAAATAACTATCATCCACTGTATGGATTTTCATAATTTATTTTTTCTATATTATACGGGTAATTGGCCTCTTTATAAAACTTTTTCCTTGCTCCCAGGTGTCGTTTTGCAAACTTACAACTGCTGGTAATGTCCCATATCTGCACATTATCTTTGTCTTCGGCCTTCCTTATGCCACGACCTATGCTCTGTATTACACGGACAAACGACTTGCCGGGCTCTATGAGAACAAGATTGAAAATACGAGGAATATTAATACCAACACTGGCAACTCCATATGTGGCAATAATAATTTTATTTGTTGCAGTAGATACTTCATCATATTGTTCCTTTCTATCCATGTTTTTTGTTGACCCAGATACGAAAACTGAATCATCTAGTTGTTCTTGTAATATTTGTCCTGCTGATATTCTATCAACAAGTACTAATGTGTTGCCTGATGACGAAACATCTTTTATAGTGTTCGCTACCCATTTCATTCTGACTTTGTCTGTTGTTAACCATTTTAATTCTTCTGCGTATGTTTTGAACTGTGGGTGGTCCTGTGTTTGTAAAACATTTACATGGCAGTTTGCTAGTACACCTTTTTCTTGCAGTTCGCTGGCCTGTATCCTATGGGACACATCACCTATGCTACATTTCAATCCCATGAATTCATAATCTGCTTTTGGAACAGTGCCTGTTAGTCCCCAACGTATACCACAGTGTGCGAATGGTCCAGTTAGCAATCTTTTAAGAACATCTGCCTTAGCCATGTGTACTTCATCTATTATTACTGTGTTAATTCCTTTTATTGCTTCTGCAAATGCTTCTGAATGTTCGTCTTTACTTTTTTTTTCCAACACGTTCAATGACTGCCACGTTGCTATTGTGTTGAACCTACCTAGCTCTTTTCTGTCACCATAGTACACTCCTACATCGAGGTTACATGCAAGGAAGTCTTCTTCTGTTTGTGTCACAAGACTTTTGTTTGGAACGATAGTCAGTGTTCTTCCATATGGCTCGACTAACTGGCATAGTGCCGCTGTGATGATTGTCTTACCTGCACCAGTGGCAATCTCTTGAATGCTCTGTGGATGTTCTATAAACTTGTTTATGGTCTCTACCTGATAGTCTCTTAATTCTATTGACTGTCCCGCCATTGGATGAGTATCAGGCCATTTTATGTGTGACAGATAATCTTTGTCTACTGCTTTGAATTCAAAGTTGTGTTGCTCCCTCTGATCTTCTACATCTATGTACACACCGCCCTCATCCAGTATGGGAAGTATTTGGTCAACTAGATTTAAGTAAGTTGTGCCGCCCAGTCCAAAGAACGAAACCTTACCGTCCCATCTGCCTAGCTTTACTGCTGGAAGATGTCTAGCATATGGTATTTCGTATTTGAATTTATTAGAGAGTCTCTTCCTCCATTCGAGAGATAGGTTCTCGAACTTCACGTTCACTTCGTCTTTTATTACTAATTTACAACTGCTCATTTTTAAAGTTTCACTATTATATGATCATGCCAATCCCAACTACTCGGTTGGTGATCACTATAATACAACTTTTTTGGAAGATTTTCAAGCATTCTTTTTAAGTTGTCTGTGCCTGTGGCATAATAACCACCGCCCAGTGCAACCAATGATGCCTTTGGTTTTATTTTACTTTTTATCAATGCTCTTGGTATTCTGTTCCTTACAAATATAATTTTGGTATTTTGACTGATAAGTTTGAACTGTTTACTCATTTGGTGTAGTTCGTATAAATTTTGGAAAAACTCTTGCGGACTGTCGTTGTTTATCAAGGTGGTTCTTTCAGTTGCCATTCCATCTTTATAGTCTTTAGAATACATTGGTTCCTTAACATCGAACCCCCATGAGCAATCATTCAGTATGTCAATTCCAAATGCCTTGAATGCATTCAACCATTCCCAAAAATCTTTTACATCATCCTTCATGTGTATGTCACCACTCACAGGCATCATCAAAGGAAAGCAATCAAGCTCGAGTAGGCCTCTTACTACATCTTTCTTAGAGAATGTTTTTGAGTCAATCCATAACTTGTGGTAATCATTGTGTGCAATCTTGTGACCTATCTCTGTTTCCGCACTTACATCAATACCGCTAGTTGGTATGTAAAAGTTCTTCAATGAATCTACTTGATGCAGAGCTGGCATCTCTTTTATGTGTTGATCCCAGTATGCCTGTAATGATTCAGGAGCATCACTCAACACTACTTCATCTCCTATTACTTTTGCAGACGGTTTTCGATGTCCTATGATCTCTTTCTTTATCTCTTCGTAATCTTTCAATAGGGTGTTGTCACTAAATTTAAAATCATATCTCACTGCAATAAGAGTTAGATAGTAGGCAGTAACATCACAGTGTAGGAAAGTCCATAGCTTTCTATCACCGTCATACTGGTTATAACCCGCTGGCATGTCACGTTTGTCCTTCATGCAACGTATAAGTTGTATGACTTTCTTGTTGTAAGGAAATTTCATTTCTATTCTATCAATGTTGTCATCGTCTGTGTATTTCTCTATACTCTTGTCAAAACTGATTACACGAAACTCGTCCTCGTATTCTGGTTTGTCAAGTAGTGATTTGATATCCATGCTGTGGGCCTGGAACTTTGTAAGGTATCTTTTGAGTATCACTAATGCTAATCTGGCCTGTTTCTCTGTCCATGCATACTGTGATTCTGCTAAAGATCTCACTGTTTCGTAATCCTTGGGGTGTGGTTTGATTTGGCTTTTTAGAGTCGCTTGGGGATCTGACCAAAAATAATCATTATATGCTAGTATTTTAAGTGCTTCGTTAATTGTTTTTGGCATATCTGTGTGCATTTTAGATTCCGGTAAATTAGATAATTATTAGTATATTATAGCATACTTGGTAATATAGTCAACCATGAAAAAAATAAAGAAGAAAAAATACAGCCAAAGGAAAATATTACAGATCAAGTTAGAAAATACTCTGACTAGACGCAAGAATATCACAGGATTCAAACCCACAGTATCACTTGCAAACTACTGGTTCAATCAGTTGAACACAGGATTATTCAACAGTAAATTACCAACTGTTCCTCTTTATATCTTGAGAATGACCGGGGACTGGGGAAGATGCTGGGCCAATTGGGATAATAGGAAGTGCAGGAAAGGTACATTTGATCAGAGTGTGATCCCGTATGGTAAATGTGAAATTGATTTTGCTATAGAACTACATTCAAAATATCCTACATGGAGAGACTTCATTGAGACACTGGCACATGAGATGGTGCACCTATACCAAATGACTATAATACAAGATCCGTATTCAAATCACAACGCTAACTTCTTTGCCTTTAGAAATAAATTTAGATTAGCAGGATTAAATCTTTCAAGAACTGGTTAGTACAGTATCTTCAAACTCTTTGTAACTTATAACATTACTGTTCCCTAGGTCGGTGCCTGTCTGTAGGTAATGTAAGTACTCCGGAGGATCATCATGTACCACAGTGTAATTTACATAAGGCCTCATCTTAAGCATGTCTCTGAATTGCTTCAGCCATCCGTTCATTATGTCTCCGCCGTTTCTTTCACCATAGTTCTCTGTGTCTTGATAGATGTTGTTTAGTTCACCCGATCCATATTCTCTGAAATCGTATCCCACTAGGTAGATGTTCTTGTGTCCGTGTACTCCTGCTGTCCAGAATGACGAAGAGCCGGTCACCCAGTGCGGGTTATTTGGTATCAGATGTAGGTATGGAGGTCCGCCCCTAGGGTGTCTATTCACTTCCAATGAAGGTGCATAATGCATCGATTTCTCGTACACTTTCTCTTTAACCATTTCTAGCGTTATTGGAGAATCAACAGAAAAAATAAAGTCAGGCATGAAATCTCTGTACAGTGCATTGCACCCGTATGTCTGTCCTGAGGCTTTGAGTTTAGCCAGGTCAAAGCCTTTACGTGAAGGGCCATTTCCTATACAGTATGCGTTGCCGTGTGGTTTTGCTTTTACTCTGTCTTCGTAGAAAGCAGTCTCTTGTATCCTTTCTCCCTTACGTATTATGAGATGTGTGTTGACTGTCTCGCCCTGATACTGTTGCCACTCTATAGGCTCGATTGGTGTTGGGCCACCAATTGTTTTACCGTTAATTGTTATTGCCATTATAGATACTTCTCCTCTAGTCTCTTTTTAATTCTGTTCCATGGTAGCCCCTGTTGTATTTCATCTGTCCACCATTCTGTGTATGCTAACTTATTTGCCCAGTGTTGTCTATCGGGCATGTTAGGATTGTTAATATTTTCAAATGATTTATTACCAACATCATAGCTTAGACTGGCCTCCGAAACATATACGGGTATGCCTGAGAATGCCGCGGTCATGGCAGGATTGCTTGAGTGACTTATCACTGCCCATGCTGACTTCAATCTCTCTGTAAGGTCAGTGTCGTCGTATGTGTTCCTATCTCTTTTGGGACCTACTATCTTTACATCCTTGTACTTCGCAACATCTATTGCAACGTGATTCCTAGGATGCGGTCTGACTACAATCGGTTTACTGGTGTACTTCCTTATCTCTGTGATCTGCTGGTTGAACCATGATGACATAGGAGGGTTGTTCCTCCACTGGTGACTGTTTGTGTGTTGTCCGCATAATATTATGTTATTGCCTGTCTGCTTCCATGGCTTCATTTCTATGCCAAACTTTTTCCAACGGTTTGCATCTACGCTGTCGTTAGCAAAGTCGGCTTCTCTGTTAACACCATTGATTCCTATCTTCCATGTCTCGTTTCTTTTTATGCCGCCCACTTCTATCACAACGACAGGTTTATTTTTATTCCTATAGGAATTCCATATGTTACGATACTTTGCCATTCTACCCTGCCATAACACCGACCATATAACAGCAACATCACACTGTCCGTCGTCCTTGTTGACAAACACAGTGTCCCCTGCCTGCCTCATACTTTTTATAAATGCCTCGAACACAGGCTTAGAATTTAATGGTCCATAATCTGTAAAGCAACTTACTTTCATCTGTTCTTCCAGTAGTCTATTTTTTTTAGTTCCGGTGTTTTTCTTATGTCATCTGCCTTGGAACTTTTTGAATCTTTACGGTCGCCTTTGAAGTGATCTATGTACTGTCCAAGTTCACTGTTTACGAACACATGATGACCCTTCACTCCTTTTGAATAGCCTATGTCATGTACTTTTGCTGAATGCTTCTGTCTGTATTTTTTTGTTAGGTGCCAGAACACATATGAATCGTGCCATTCCAAAAGTTCAAATATATCTGCAGATGTGTAAAGTTTTTCCCAGTCATTGACAAAATTTTGTACCAAGCTGTGTTTCATGTTGTAACATACAAGTCCACACTCAGGATATTTGTTACTACCACGATCATTTTCTCTGTCTAGATACGTCACTAGTGTATCGTTAGGACATATGCTTTCTATAAATTGCATAGGTATATCTCGGAATGTGTATGTATCGTCATCTATCCATATCACGTAATCGTAGTCTGTATAAGACTTTACAGCATGTGTTACGCAAGACACTTTATAACTGAACTTGACTGCGTCCCACAGATATGATTCTTTCTTTGCATCAAGCCCGCCTTCTGTTGCTAACCTAGGCGAACGCCTCACTCCTCCTGGTATTTCGTTCAGTTTTCCCATCGCGACAGGATCATTTTTGTAGTGCTCTCGGAACTTTTGCAGTCCTGTGTTTGCTTTGTCTATGTCTATCCATGTCACATCGTGTTCAAAATCTGTAGGTTTCTGACCTTGATAGTACACTGTAACATCGGCACCTATCCACCTGTCCAACACAGACTGAACCATCCTTTTTGCATACCTGTCCCAATTGCCTGGTTTGAAGGTTGTTATTACTTTGTATATCATAATTTTATTTTATATTTTTTTATCCAGTCGTTAATTATCCATGCTGGCACAAGTGCCTTGCCTGCTTTCTGACTGGTCTTTACGATATCAAGACCGCCCTCGCCTGTTAATGCTTTGTTGTAAAAGTCAAGTAGTCTTGTGCTAGTAGCTTTTGTTAACCAATACCCCAGTGGCACTGTCCATCCTGTCTTTTCTTTTTTAATAATGAAACCCGGCAAATGATTTAGATATGCTTTTTTAGTTGGCATTTTTGTATTTGCTTTGTTGCCTCCTATTTTATCCGAGACCGGTATACTCATACAGTACTCCATGAACATCTTTGTTGCTAAGGGGAATCTACCTTCCATGCCATATGCCATTCCAAATTTATCATTCCTGTTAAAGAATTCCTCGGGTACCTGTGTGACACAATCCAGCGCCATGTATGAAGCTACCGGATCCTCAGGATTCCATAGGTCATCCGGATAACATTTTTTAAGTTCTTCACACACTTGTTCTCTTGATAGTGTTGCACCCATTGTAGTGCCTGAGATTGGACGTTTGATCCTCTGCACCCATAAAGCTAAAACATCGTCCCATGACTCCAATTGTTCTTTACCTATCATTTTTTTAAGATAATCCGGTTGTCTCATCTTCCAGTACTTGGGATATCCACCCAATATCTCATCTCCCATGTCTCCGGCCATTGTCACTACAATACCGTTGTCATGCAGAACTTTATTGGTGTAACAGTACATGGCAATGCTTTGGTTGTACATGGGTTGCTCCATGTAGTATATTGAATCATCCCAACTGTCTATGATATTGTCTGGTGTGATCTTAACAACTGTGTGATTGTAGCCTTCTACCTTTGCCAGTTTCTCGGCCGCATCGGCATCGCTGTTGAAGTTTTCTTCTGTGATAATATTGGGTTTCATCTTGTTCGTAAACGTTACTGCAGGTCCACTTATCATGTTTAGTTCATGTGCAATAAGACTTGAGTCCAGGCCGCCACTTAAGAACACCCCTATCTTTCTTTTTCCTATGCTACACATCTTCACAGTCTTCCTGGCCATGTCTTTAAATTCCTTAGCGTTGAACTTGTGATTGCTTGTTGGCTTTATGAATACTCTTTTTGTTTCTACAAATTTTTTATTTTTGATATCGTAAACTTTAGTCTCCCCTGCTAACAATTTCTTTATCCCGCTGAACACAGTATTACGTGTGGCATTGATACCGGTCCATGCAAGACAACTCATGGCCAGCTGATTAATAGTACGTGCATTTGGCACCTTTTCCAACATGCCCTTTATCTCTGATCCAAACACTAATCCCTCGTCTATCTCTGCATAGTAAACAGGTTTTATACCTGCATGATCTCTGCTCAATGTGATTTTGTTCTCATCAATTTCATAATATGCAAACCCATGCATGGAGTCTATCTCATCAATAAAGTTTAACCCAAACTTGTCTAACCCCCAAGCAAGTAGCTCTGTGTCGCAACCAGTCGTGTCGGCAAAGTCTTTATATTTTTCTTTTAGTTCGTAGTAGTTGAATATCTCTCCGTTGTACACAAGCATGTTGCCCTTGGGGGTCTTCCATGGCTGTTGTGACTGATCGGGTGATGCCATTATACTTAAAAGATTGTGTCCTAGCGTGACTGTGTCAGATGTCCAAACACTCTCTCCATCTGGTCCTCTGTGCTTACAAATGTCTATGAAGCTTTGTATAAACTCAGGATCCTTTGCTGTTATTCCGTATATCCCACACATATTATAATCCTAATTTCTTTTTGAATCTCTTGAACACTGTACCGTCCTTTATCTCTGCCTCGGTCCATTGTTTGTAACCAAGGTCGTACACCCATTGATCCCTGTCAGGGTATTCGGGTGTTTCTATGTTTGATAGATCTTTGTTTGCTACAGGCCAAGCGAGTGCAAGATCTGAGGTAACAAAGGTAGGGATTCCACGAATGCAGGAATCGATACAGGCAGTAGAATTGTGAGTAACAACAGCATGACAATTATTCAATGCGTCCTGGTAGTTGAATCTATAATGCTTTTTTTCATCTCCCTTGAAAAACTTCTGTCCTATCACTACCTGTACATCTGCGGGGAATTCGTTTATTCTTTTCTCTATTGCGGCAACATGATTGGGGTGTGGCCTAACTATAAATTTTCTGTCTGTCATTGGCCTCAGTTTTTCATACACATCATTAAACCACTTGATAGGATCTAGCTCGTTCATGCTCCAGTTGTCCTGTGGTTGTAGCACAAACAGTATCGGGTCTTTTTGATTTGATTTCCTCCATGGAGCGTAGTTTATATCCCAAATCTTTTTCATTTTTTCCCATCTGTCAGGGGGACTGTTGTCACTTAAGAAGTTTCCGTTGTTCATTGGTGAGTACAGTGCCACACGCCAGTGATGATTGGCATCTGTTATTGTGTTGCCAAAGCTGGACATTATTCCACCGTCGAATGTTATTATGTGTATGCCTTTCTTCTTTGCACGTTCTACTAGGTCTCTTCTGCGTCCTTTCGTGTGGTGCATCTGGTTAGTTCCTCCGTATCCAAACATACATCCAATTGGTGCCGTAGGTTCCATTTCGTTTTTATCCCATGGTCCTACTTTATTTTCGTTTACAATGACCGGTTGGTCGCCACATGCCTTGATTCCCGTGGCCATGTGTTGCAGTAGATCCCAACTGGCACCTCTACGCCTGTCCTTCACTGTCCTTCTAAATATCTCAACTTTCATATGCATCTTTCCTTATAAAAAGCATTTCCAACATCAGTTTGTCTCTTTTCCTGTTTATCACGACATCATAGTTGTTTACCTTGAACTTGTCGCATAGTATCTGTGCTTTCTCCAACGCTGGTTCGACCTTCTCATCCTTCTCAAAATTTAACTCAAGTTCCATTGCTAGGAACTTAAAGTCAATCTTCTTGTCTAACAACTCATGACCAAACTCCCACCACAAGCCTTCTATGTCTGCTTTGAGTATATCAACACTTGATAGGTTAAGCTCTCTCATTATAGTTTCTAAATTTTTAGCCTTTACATCCACGGACTCAAAGTGTTCTTGTCTTTTTACTAGGGAGTAACTTTGTTCTAGGTTACGTACAACTTCCTCCTTGCTCCTCTTCTTCCCGTTTATCTTTAACTGCCCCGGCTCACGTTCCGGATCGTAGTAGAAAGGCAGTGTGCCGTTTACCTGGGCATATGCGACAGGGTTAAAATGTAGTCTTTTTGAAATGGACACGTTTTGATGACCAGAAGAATCTGACTCGTCTCTAATTTTTTTTCTACTTGATCCTCGTATAATTGTACGTATCAATGCAACACTTCTTGGAGTTGGGTCATATAATTCGGCCTGTATGTCCTTGTTGTCCCATGCTAGTTCCTTTTCAAATCCAACATTGCCTCCCACACCAAAACTCAAAACGGTCTTACTAGTCTTTGCAATAGATTCCGGAACAAAATAGTTTTTGTACAATTTGAATCCTTTGAGATCCTTTGCCTCTTTGAAATTGTTCTTATTTTCCCAATCTCTTATTAGTTTGACTCTCTCAATTACATGTGATTTCATTCTATCTGCCATCTAATATCTCCATGTAATACCCGCTTCTAAATTCTTCCTGTGTGAATTGGTTGTAGGCAAGACTGTGCAACACAGGTCTCGGATCCTCGTATCTCGGTGTTTCTATCTTTGAGAAGTCCTGTTCACACACTGGTAAACAAGGATTGTCAAAGTTAGCAAACGCTGGTACGCCGTTGGTAAGTGCTTTAATTGATATAGAACTGTTGAAGGTCACAACTGCATGGACCTTGTCCCACTCGAATGGCTTAGGCGGTTTGTTATTGGCACTCTTACCAGGCACCATCTTTCCCTCTCCGTCTATAACCGCTTTAGGATTGTAAGGTTTCTCTCTCACAATAATTTCTCTGTCTGTGTTATCTTTTAAAACTTTCATTGTGTTGTCCAACCAATCCTTACCGTCAAACATCTCTGCCATGGCATGGCTAGGTGGCACTACCAACACATACGATCCGTTTTTATGGAAAGGCTTTATCTCATCCTTGTATTGTATCTTGAACCTATCATCTGGTCTGTGATCAACAAATGTTTTGACGTGTTGATTCTTAACACATCTCATCCAGTAAGGAGTTGCCCTGCTTTCTCCCCAGTAAGGTCTGTCTATGTAGTAGAAATCTTTTTTATTATCTTGACAGTGTTTGTAAACTAGATGTGTACCACGCAAGACTCCCATGAACACAACTTTATCAAAATCAGTTGTACTCAACACTGTTTCGTAGTTTGTAAGTTTACAGTTTGTAATTCCCCTTGACGCACTCTCGACATATTTTTCAGTGTTGGGCCTTTCAGTTCTCACAGCATAATTCATTATCTTACCTCTTGCACGTTGTACATTGTTGAATAACCTCTTTTGAATTCTCCAATTATGTTCACGCTTCTCCTGTTGAGTGTTGCATTTTGTCTCAGAGATACTCCGTGTACAGTGTTAGGTGAATTATTTGCAAACATCACAAATGTATTCCTCTTGTAAGGTATTGTTTTGACTACAGTGCCAAGGTCACTATCATAAATTTGCCTTCCGGCCTTCTTGTTAACTTTCTGCACATTTGACTGTGTTGAATAAATTTGGAATTCTCCACCTGTACTTTGATCATTTGGATACGGCATGTACAACAATCCTGCCCACATCTCCATTGGATTGTCTATGTGAGGTGTACGTGTGGTTTTTTCTTCTATGGGTTTGTGCATGACCAATTGACAATCAGTCCATATGTTTTTATTTTCGTCTGCCCAACCTCTTGCACCCAAGTCGTCCTCTGTGAATGTCTTGTGCAATACGTTTGGCATGTAAGGTTTGAATAGCTCATTTACTTCGTTGAACCATTCCGCAGATGTGTGATACTTTGTGAATTCTTTCCATACTCCAGGCATGTTTTCTTTTGGATTCAATATTTTGTCTGCCTTCAATCTATAACAGATGTTGTTGTCGTAAGCATTTTTTTGTTGCAAGACCATTGACTCTGGGAAACTGTTTTCTAGTGCCTCGTAGAGATCCCATGGTAAGGCGTCTTGTATGATCACGTGTGGGTAAGGATCTGTCTGTACTGTTGGTTTTTTCTGTAATAATGAATACATGGTTATATTATAAGTGATATCAGTCTAGATGTCTAATTAATTTAGGAATGTCAACATCAAAATTGATTAGATCATTTCGTCTTTTCACACCCTTTGGTTTTTTACCATCTGTTGCTATTGGTGTTGTCTTTGCAACAAAAATCTCGTGCTTCAGTTTCAAGCTGTTTGATAGCAACGGATACACTTTTTTGTGTAACATTTTTCCGTCTTGTATCTCAACTATCTTTGTTCCTTCTCTACACCACAGGGCATTGACCATGCCCGCTCCATGTGTTGCAAGGACGTGTGATGCTTCTGCAAACACTTTCACTTGTTCTTTTATTGGTAGGTCCTCAAGTGTGACAGACTCCCATCCTTTCAGTGCCATTAACAGTTCGCTGGCATTGTTTAATTTCCTAGTGTGTGCTTTGTCTCGAGATATGTAAATTTTCCTAAATGGTTTTTTGTTCTCTGGTATTCCAAACGATCCCTTGAAGTGACGTAGCCATGGTGGCAAGTGTGGTGTCACAACCCCGTCATTGCAGTTGCTCATAGATGGTGCCAGTAGATGTTGGAATCTCCAAGTCTCTCCTTCCGGCATAACATAATATTTCAATTTGGGGAAGAATTCTTTTGCCACCTTGTCAAAGTATGGACTAGGGTTAGCCAGTATGTAAATGTATTTTGTGAAATTAGTGGACCATTTTTTTTCCATTAGCCTAAACTTACCAATAACATCGATCCATATGTGCCATGGATTACCTGTGCTATGCTTGTCTATTGGTAGCCAAACATACTTGTTTGTTCCATCAAACTGCTTGGTCACTACCGGCATCTCGATGTTGATCTCCTCACCCCACGAGTTCCACAGTCCATGGTGTTTTATTGGTTTTTTCTTATAACGGTCTAGGATTGGCCACAGGTGCTCAGTGACCATGTGCCTATCTTCTGTAATCAATATTGGCAGACTGTTCACTGAACAGTTGTGAAATTCCGCAACAAATGTTGGATTGCTAGTGAACTTACCTGGCACTGTTGCATGATATTTCATGTTGATGTCGTATGAATTGTCTATGATGTCATATTTGTCTAAGAAGTATCTAATGCTGGTAATGTTTTTTACAAGTTGCGACATGGGTTTGTTTAGTGTATAATTAATTATTATATTATGCAACCCACTCATATTTTTACCAATGGCTGTTCTTTTCTTACGCAGAGGCCAAAGGAAGGCGTCGACACACACGTTGGAATGGAACTAGCGAAGATGATGGGTCTCGAAACAGCGTGCCATTTGGGAGGCGGAGGGCGTGGTAACAAGAGATGTAGTATCACAACCAAAGTTTGGTGTGAGAGTAATAAAGAAATAGCAGAAAAATGTTTTTTTGTAATTGGTATAACATCTGGCCAGAGATTTGATATACCAACGACCGACGGATACAAAAAACACAAATTTCCTCAACTTAAAACATCTTGGAGAACATACAAGCCACACATCAATCGCTACACTGAAAAATTTTTTAAATACCTTTTTAATACCTGTAGTTTAGATATGGACGAAATGATGCAGTACGAGTCCCTCGAAGCCACACTTAATTTACAAAATTATTTCAAATTGAAGAAATATCCATATGTGATGTACAAAACAATATCAGATCCTGAGATAAAAACAAATTCAGATGATGTCAAAGCACTCTATAGATCAATAGACATGACTAGATATTTCAAACCAGAGACATCACATAAGGATTACACCGAACAAAATAATCAACATTGTGCGCCTGATGACTGGCACCCATCGGCAATAGGACACCAAGACTGGGCCGAACAGCTAAAGGAATTTATAGATGCTAACAATCTACGCACCATCTAATAATAACAAAAGCAAGGCATGGGAAGTGTTCGATGGTGTGCAAAAGTCATGGCCCGAGCAGGTAAAGACACTAGACAACAGTGTTGCAACAGACCCGTTAGCAAACTCTATGTATTGGGGCTTTGTTAACAACAACATGCAGATGATTAAAAAGCTGGAAGCACGTAAGCATGAATATTGGTTTACAGACACTCCTTACTTTGGCAGATTTGATAATAATGATCTTCAATCAGATAATCATTACTGGCGTATTTGTAAGAACAAGATACATGCCAGTTACATTAGGGATTGCAAATCTGATAGGTTTGAGAAGTTTGGTATAAAAATAAAAGCACCTAATTTCAAAGGGTCATATATTTTAGTTTGTCCAAGTTCGGATGGTATAAACAACTACTTAGACAGACCTAACTGGTTAGAGGAAACGGTTGAACAGATCAAACGTTACACTGACAGGCCTATTAGGATACGACACAAGCCACGTGGCAGGGGCACGTCAGGACCAAGTGAGGCCAAGATCCCACTAGCAGAAGATCTGAAAGATGCTTGGTGTTTGGTCACAAGTTGTTCTATAGCGGCCATAGAAGCACAGTGCATGGGCATTCCGACCATAGCCGATAACAAGAGTTTCGCCAAGGAGATCGCAGGACAAGAACTGGCAGACATAGAGGATCCGTTTTTTGTTGGCGCCGAGGAATGGTTGTACAGTCTAGCATACCAGCAGTTCACTCCTGAGGAGTTTGAGAACGGCAAAGCAGTTGAGATACTAATGGACAAAGGAATGTTATAATGAAGACTCTAATACATTTTGGTTGTTCTTTTGCAATGGGCAATGGTGTGCCTGAATATATCAAAGGAATAAAATCCGGTGCAGGTGCAACTGCTCCCATGAACAGAGGGAACTTCAAAAAGAAATACGGAATGAATGCCGAAGCTCCGCACACGTGTGGTTCAATTCTTGCAAAAAAACTAGGAATAGAATTCAAAAAAATTGCAGAGAACGGGGTCAGTAATGAGATGATAGCACGTAAATTACCACAGACTAAGGGACGTAAAGTATTTGTGCTGATAGGTCTGACCAGTTACAACAGGCGTGAGGCACTGACAACTAGCCGTAACAACTCATATTGGCACACGTGGAAAATGGTTGATCCAGAAGCTCCTCCTTATTATAAGGATCTACCGTTCACTCCATGGATATATCGTGGAGAAACACACTATACTCCAGCACTAGAGGCCGATGGTCAAATTAGAACAGCTTTACAAATACTGTACATGCAGTCTTTCTTGAAATTAAACAATGTTCCATATCTGATGTTCAACGCACTGCATAACGGGTTTGACGACCCACTGACCTACGAATGCAAAAAACTTTTGCAACAGGTGGACCAGAAACATTTTTACAAACTACAAGGTAGCTTTGATGAGGCCCAGCATGGGTGGTGTTTAAAGAGAAAACTTACTGTGTCTGATCTAGATGAACATCCAAATGTAGCAGGACAACGGGCATGGGCCGATGAATTACAGGAAGTTGTAAAGGACATCTGGAATGCAAATTGAAAAAATTAACGGATTCTGGGTACCATCGAATGATGTACACATCGAAGATTGGAAAAAAGATAAAAGTTTCACACAGAACAAGTGTCTCGAAAAACTTATTACCTACTGCAAAAATAAAGATGTAAAGTTCAATCATGTATTAGATATCGGGGCATGGGTGGGCACATGGACCATGGCTATGAATAAGTTCTGTGGCAGAGTTATTGCTTTTGAACCAGATCCCATACACTACGAATGCCTTGTAAAGAATTGTTCAGAAGACGTTGAAACACATCAACTTGCTGTTGGGAATGAAGAAAAGATGATATCATTATCTAAAGATGATTTCACACAAGCGAAACGTGTGGTCGGAGATGGCACGATACCCATGACAACTATAGACAGTTTAAATCTTAAAGATGTAGACCTGATAAAGATTGATGTTGAGGGATATGAAATGGAGGTCCTGAAAGGTGCTAATGACACTTTACTAAATGTCGAGTATCTCATGATAGAATTAAACAACAACACAAAGAAATACGGTAGCAGTAATTTAGAAATTGAAAACTATCTTGCCGGAAAAGGATACAGGGAAATGATCAAAGTATGGCCGGATGTTGTATGGCGTAAAAAAGGGTAACGTAAATAGACATATGAAGATTTTCATTACAGGTGTAGCAGGATTTTTAGGATCGCATCTAGCAGACTTAATGATATCCGAAGGCCACACTGTTGCTGGCAATGATAACATGATTGGTGGTTACACAGATAATGTCCCCCAAAATGTAGAATTTCATCAAGTGGACTGTTGCAATTTAGAAAACATGACCAAAGCTATGGAAGGTTGTGACATAGTATATCACACTGCCGCTACTGCCTACGAAGGGCTCTCTGTTTTTTCTCCTGTGCTTGTTACGAGAAATATTTTTGAAGCATCTGTTACAACAATTACAGCGGCCATAAGGAACAAGGTTAAACGTATCGTGTATTGTTCAAGCATGGCAAGATATGGGCACCATGATAAGATGCCGTACAAAGAAGATTACGAATGTCGTCCACAAGATCCATATGGTATTGCAAAGAAGGCCGGGGAAGATGTATTGAGAAATTTATGCGAAACACATGGTGTAGAATATGTTATTGCTGTGCCACACAACATAGTTGGTCCAAGACAGAAGTACGATGATCCGTTTAGAAATGTAATGTCTATCATGTTGAACAGAATGCTACAAGGCAAACAACCTATTATATACGGTGATGGTATGCAACAAAGATGTTTCAGTTATATCGACGATTGCTTGTATTGTTTGAACGCACTTGCATTCCAAGACAATGTTGTTGGCGAAGTTATTAACATAGGACCAGACGAAGAACCTATAACAATCAACGAGTTAGCAGAGGCATGTGCCAACGAAACAGGCATTAATCTAGATCCTATACATCACAAGGACAGACCAAAGGAGGTCAAACTAGCAGTGTGTTCGTCAGACAAAGCAAGAGATTTATTAGGGTATAGTACAGCAACAGACATGAGAAAGTCTGTTAGAAAGACTGCTGAATACATTAGATCCAGAGGCACAAAGAAATTTCAATATCACTTACCTTTAGAAATTATTAACGATAAGACACCGGATACCTGGAAGAATAAACTAATATGATTTCTTTTTGTTGTCCATCGAGAGGCAGGCCTACTCTAGCAAAGAGATTAGTAGACACAGCTACTGAAACACAACAGGGTGAAACAGAATTCCTTTTCTATCTTAATGATGACGATCCCACATTAGAACAGTACAAAGATTTACTGGACGAAAAGCACTACACAGTTGGGCCAAATCAATCGACTTGTTACAGTTGGAATCTAATGGCAAAGAAAGCTAAGAATGACATTGTGATGTTAATGGGTGACGATGTGCAAGTGCAAACAACAGGATGGGATGAAAAAATAAAAAAGCAAATAGACGAATACAAGGACAAGATTCTAATGGTTGTACCTAGTGACGGTAGAACAAAAGGCACACTGAACCTAACAGATAAAATAAAACTATGGCCAGACAAGCCATTACCCGCGGCACACTTTGCTGTACACAAAAATTGGATTAACACACTAGGCTACTTGGCTCCACCTTTCTTTTGGCATTGGCATGTTGATTCGTACACACAGAAAGTTGCACGTAAGTTGGGAAGATGCCTCTATTTGCCAACTGTTGCGTTCAAGGCAAAGAAGATGTTTGACGATACAGGTAAGCAGGTGCGTACACACCTAAACATCAACAACAGGGATAACTTTGTTTGGGATAAGGTAAAGCA
>Ga0209830_10000787_pt1 | contig 30540 bp, 21 predicted proteins | sample ArcticOcean_MG_C_12_FD_187439 | JGI IMG/M metagenome (GOLD analysis project Ga0209830, IMG submission 187439) | Marine microbial communities from western Arctic Ocean - ArcticOcean_MG_CB8_130 (SPAdes) (version 2) | ecosystem: Environmental > Aquatic > Marine > Oceanic | place: Arctic Ocean...
ATTCTTGACCGACTTAGTTTTCTTCCTCGTTCAGCAAGTTCTGAAGGAGTCACAGAATTAATTCCCTTTTACATCAACCCATTCTTGTTTCAATGCATTATCGCAGCAATAGGAGCCTTCCTCATGGGCGGCCCGAAATATTGGGAGGCGGAAGCGATCGAACAAACACGAGACCGTCTCGAAAAGAGAAGACAAGTTGCAGGTGACTTCAGAGATGCTTTTGGTTCGGTCAAAATGTCGTTGAATTCACGCAGTGGTTCAACACAACGAATTGCCCGTTCTCAACTTCTCAAAAAAGATTCACAACTGCATATGAGGCGAGATACCTCGAAAAGCATCAAAGTTCTTGCCACTTGCCCTTACTGCAAAGGTGGCGGATGTAATGAATGCGGACAATCTGGCACACTGTGAGCCTTTGAGTCGAAATACCATCGCTTGTTTCCGAAGCCCTCTGGCTTGAGTGAAACACATGTCAAAACCAATGCACTGCCCTTGAATCTCTCGCATTGTTTAAGTCCTGTGGGGAATGGGTGTTGCAGTTAAGGTCGAGGTAAAGTACTTCGATTAGAGGGATAGGGATGTATCTACAAGCATTAGAAATTTCAAATTTTAAATCCTTCAAGGGTGAAATTACCATTCCGTTGGATCGGGGATTCACCGCGATTACCGGACCGAATGGTTCAGGGAAATCGAATTGTGGGGATGCTATCCAATTTGTTTTGGGCCCTCGTAGTAACAAAGTCATTCGTGCACAAAATGCCAAGGATTTGATTTTCAATGGTGGAAAAAACTCCAAACCAGCCCGTTCTTGTGAGGTCACCCTCGTTTTTGCAAATCCTTTGCTCTCCAGCGGTCGCCGCCGACTTCCTTTGGACCAAGACCAAGTGCGAATGACCAGGTCCGTTCGGTTGTCAAAATCCAATAATACCCTCACGACCTATCTTCTTGATGGAGAAGAAAGTAGTCAGAAAACTTTCCACCGTCTTCTTGGCGCTGCAAACGCCCGTCCAGATGGCTACAATATCGTGCTCCAAGGTGACGTTACAAAGTTGGCAAAGATGACTGCAAAAGAACGCCGCAAAGTGCTTGATGGCGTAGCTGGCGTCACTTCCTACGATGATGAAATCAGAAAAGCGGACCGGCAAAAAGAGATGGTCGAAGGGTACATTGAACGTATTGGTCTGCTTGAAGATGAACAGAAAGCACGGCTGAAGGATTTGACCAAAGAGAAGAACCTTGCACTCAAAGTTCAAGATTTGGTCGCTGATCTCAAACTTGCCCGAATCATTTCGGCTCAATCCAAATTAGCAAGCCAAAATTCCGAACGGAAATACATGATCGATGAGCGTGTGAGAATAGATGAAGAAGCATCTCATCTCGAGGAGGCGGTCAAAGAAGGTGCCAAGGAATTCTTACTGCTTGAAGACCAAATCGGAGTATTGCAAAAGCAAATTGAAGATTTGATGGGCGGCGATTCGAACGGTTTACTCGGCGCAATTAGCCAACTCCAAATCCGAATTGCAACCAGTGAAGACCGAATCAGTGAGGCTGAAGATAAAGACCTCGAAGACAAAGAGGAATTGGTTGAACTTGTCGAATCTCTACAACAAGCACAAACTTCACTCGATGAATTCAAACAAGAACTCGTCAATGCAAGTTCTGATTTGAAAAATGCAGAGTTGGCTTTACTTGAAGCCAAGAAAGAAGAGGCTGAGGTTCAACTTCTTCTCGAATCCTCTGGAACTGCAAATGCCGAATTGTCCCGTTCTCTTTCGAAAGCAATCCTCGTTACTGAAAAAGCAACAGAGGATTTGGGATTGGCTCAGAATGAAGTCAACCGTGTTGCAACACAAGCGGAAATGTTGAGTGAACAATTGAGTACTGCTCAAGAGTCCGCAGAAAGCGCTCGTCTTGCATTGGGTGAATCTCAGCTAGAAGGTGAACAACTTGGCGCTGATGCACCTGACCAAGACCGTCGTAAACTCGGAGAACAATTACTCACCAATCAACGCTCTGAAGCAAAACTCCTTGAAGAATCTCAAGCAATTGAAACCCGATTGCGTGAGACTGAACGGAAACTCAACACAGCGAAGAACGAACTCGAAAATAAGAGTGGAGCCAAAGGCATGGCCGGCGGTGCTGCTGCAATTATCGCAGCCCGAGACCGTGGTGAATTATCGGGAATCATCGGAACTGTTGCAGAATTATGTCAACCAAGAGACCCTGCTCACACTGATGCACTGGCAACTGCTGTAGGCGGTGGAATGACTTCGGTTGTTGTTGATAGCGACGAAGTTGCTGCTAAAGCCATTCAATGGTTAGCCCAAAACAAAGCAGGCCGTGCAACGTTCTTGCCGTTAAACAAACTCACCCAATCCCGTGCTGCTGGAAAAGCATTGATGGTTTCAAAGAAGCCAGGCGTCATCGGTTTTGCCAATGAATTACTGGATTTCGATCCACGAATTGATATTGCTGTTCGTTTCGTTCTTCGAAATACCCTTATTGTCGACAACATGTCAACTGCTCGAATGAATATGGGTGGTGTACGTTTGGTGACGCTGCGAGGCGACGTTACCGAAGCAGGAGGTGCCATGGTTGGTGGTTCGAGGCGCAAATCACACGTTTCTTTTGGTGGTAATATACAGGGTGCAAGTGAAGTTGAAGCTCTTTCTTCTGACGTTGACCGGTTCCGTTTGATGGCCGATACAGTCAACGGCGCATTGGCTGATGCACGCCGATTACAATCCGAAACACGTGTCAAAATCAATGCTCTTTCGGACGGCGACCATGCTGTACGATTCCAAGAATGGCGTGCTGAGCATAAGCAAACGCAAACCAATCACAATACTGCACTCGGTGAAGTTGCAAAACATGAGAAGCGCTTGATTGAACTCAAATTGGAAGGAACGGACAAGATCCATGAACTCGATCAGGCCCAACAACATCTTGGTGAAGTAAACCAACAGCGAGCTGAAGCACAATCTGCATTAGAAGACGCAAGTCCAGAACATCTCAAAGACCGTTTACATGCTGCAGAAGTCAAACGTATCGAAGCAGAAGGCCTCAAAGTTCAAGCAGAAATTTCTTTGAATGGCGATTCAAGTCACCAAACTCTTTTGAGCAGTCGAGTTGATGAAATCAGCCAACGCATTACACAATTGAATGCAAATGCAATTACTCGAAGCGAGCGAATGGATACACTCCAAGCCGGTGTTGCAACCGACTCTATAGAGTTGAAAGCAAAAGAAGATGAACGTTTCCAATTCCTTGAAGAAAACCAAGGTCTCGAAGAAGAACGATTGGAACTTATCGAAGAGCGAACGAGTTTGCAAATGAATCTCCAACAAAAATCGACAGATGCCCGTTCTCGCCGTTCTTTGGTAGAAGAGATGGGTCGTACTCTGGCTTTGAAGGATGAATCAATCCGAGATACAAAGCAAGAGATGATTGAAAACAACATCGAATTTGCAGATGAAGATGCAATTTTACCGAGTGTTGGCGATGCAGAACGCAATGAGCGAACCCTTCAACGGAAACTTGACTCTCATGGTCCTGTAAACATGCTTGCAATCGAACAATTCGATGCATGTGAGGCTCGTCTTTCAGAAATGAAGGGTGATTTCAAGACCCTCCAAGATCGTCGTAAGCACCTTATTGATGTCACTGAGAAACTCGAAAGCCAACGCAAAGAACGTTTGTTGAAGGTTCTGGTAAAGGTCAATGAAAATTTCAAGGTCGCTTACAAATCTCTCAGCGATGGTGGACGAGGCGAATTATTCCTTGAAAACAAGGATGAACCGTTCAAAGGCGGATTGGAATTGTGGGCTCAACCACGCGGAAAGTCTGCCAAGGTGACTCGTCATCAATTATCAGGTGGTGAACAGTCGATGGCTGCCCTTGCACTGATCTTTGCAATCCAAGATTATGATCCAAGTCCATTCTACTACTTTGACGAAGTTGACCAAAACCTCGATGGATACAATGCGGAGCGAATCGCTTTGATGTGTCGAGAACGCAGTAAGCGGGCGCAATTCATCATGGTGACCTTGCGCAAAGTTTCACTACGTCTTGCCGACCACCACATCGGTGTTACGCACGGTGGCGATGGTTGCAGTCGACGCATTGTTGACTTTGACCGGGAAAAGGCAATTGCCTTGGGTGAACGAGCACTGGCAGAAGCAGAAAAAGACAATGCGAAGAACCATTCACGTATCGAAGAAGCATCGGCAGCCTCTCATGAAATGCCTGAAGTTCCTGAAGCATTACCAACACCAGGAAGTCTTGGAGGATTACTCAACCATATGCCTGCTTCCGAAGAAACAGTCGAAGTGAAGACTGAATCGAGTCTTGGACTTGCAGCACTTTCAGAACGAACTGCGGACATGACTGAAGATATCGAAGAATATGCAGAAGTTGCTCAAGCAATTCAAGCCGTAGAAGCAGAAGAACAATCCCAAGTGGTTGAAGAGGCCACTGAAGCCGAGGAAGACACAGTTTGAGGTGAGTATTATGGCGGAGCAACAATCAGGTTTGGACAAATGGTTTCTACGCCAGGATGTCATAGACCAATTGTTAGCATCTGGTGAAGATTCACATGAAGCAGCCTTATTCGGTGATAAAATCATGACGATTGCTGCTACGGAAGAGGCAGAACATCAAACCCTCATCGATCCATTTGACCGTTCAGTAGCTCTCGTTCTTTCTTTGGTTCGAGAAGAAGGGCTCGATGCTTGGAACATCGACCTCTCAAATTTCCTCAAAGTGTTCACGGCTCGAGTAAAGTCCGAGGCAGGTTCACTTGATTTACCAGCATGCGGGCGCTTAATACGCCTTTCATGGGAAGTATTACACCAACAGGCAGAAGATTTGTTCGAACGTGTTCAATTCTCAGAAGAAGAAGAGGATTGGGATGACGGTCTTGGATTTGGTTGGGAGGCTGACTATAACGATGAAGACTTTTTCTTCACCAATTCCATTCTCGAAGGCAGTGCCGATGAAATTCTCCCCGACCTCTTGGAAAACCGTGTCCGACGTGATGAAGGACGTCCTGTGACCTTGGTTGAGTTACTTTCAGCCTTCAAAGATGCTTCTGATGATGCAGAAATGCTCCGACTTCGTGAAGAAAACCGATTGGCACACGAAGAGGAATTGAAAGAATACCTTGCTGACGTTGATGGTCGAATGCACAATGAAGACCTTGAAGGTGACATCAAACGCTGTTGGCAAGCCCTTCGCACCTCATGTTTGACTGCTGGGCAAACCAAAGTACCGGTCCTTCAAGTGATGAATGAACTGAAACCGATTCTTGAACAAACCTTTGGCTCAGTTCCTGAAGGTTATGACGATGAAGCGAAGGTCGCTTCTTTTATTGCAGGCCTTTTCCTTACTCACCGAGGATTTGCTTCTATTACGCAAGACAGCGTTCCAGACGGTGAAATCTTTTTGGAAGATTCTTGGCCTCAGATTAAGACTTTTGAAGAAATCAATGCACTGATTGAAACCCAACAAGCAGCGGAGAATGAACGAATTCAAGAACAGGACTCAGGTTCTGTACGCCATGCGAAACTTCGAGCCGAAAAGGCCCGTTCTGCTGAAGAAGATTCGATCCGTAAACAAGAGCGTGCTCTGGCAAAGCAGCAAAAAGAACAAGCAGTTGTCGAAGTACCAGAATCGAAAGACATTGAAGAACAGTCGTATGACAACCATGAATGGTTGGTTGAATGAGAGGGATGAAAATGACCGAAGTACCAGTGGACACTCTCTTGGAGGCTACATTATTTGGCGCTGGTCGCTCAATGAGTGTTGCAGAACTTTCTACAGCGTTGGGATACGATGAAGACGAGATGTTGGATTCTCTGTATTCACTTCGTTCAACACTCAAACGCCGCCGTGGTGGCGCTTTGCAGGTGGCTGAAGTTGGTACACGTTGGGCGATTGAAGTGAAGCCAGAAGTCGCCAGTTACCTCCCGAAAGGAACGAAAACTGAAATTCCACAAAAGTTGCTCAAGGCAGCAGCCCTCATCGCTTATCATCAACCAATGCCTCAATCACGACTGGTTGAACTCTTGGGTCAGAAAGCCTACGACTATGTTCGTGAATTGGCTCAACTTGGGATGGTTGACCGTCGTAAAGATGGTAATACCCGCCGTCTCTCTACAACTCGCCGGTTTTCAGAGATTTTTGGATGCCCTTACACCGATCGCAAGAAGGTCAAACAATGGTTCCGTGAACAAGTCAAGACCACCGGACTGTTCGATGGTATGGAGGATGCAGCCGTTCTCAAGGAAGAAACTGAAATCGATGGTTTGATTCAATCGACTTTGCCACTTGGTGAAGAAGAGTGATTTTTCATTCATTCCGCAGGTTTTGAAGTAATTCTCCGACTAAAGTTTGCGTTTTAGGTCCAGATTCTTGTTGTAAGCGAGTAGCAACAATTTCAATTTCTTTACCCTCAGCACCAGCAGAAACCGCCATATTGCGAGCATGTAACTTCATGTGGCCGGCTTGAATTCCTTTGGTCGAAAGGGCTCGAAGTGCTCCAAGGTTTTGGGAGAGGCCGGCAGCAGCGATGATTCCAGCCAATTCCTGGGCAGATTCTACCCCAAGTATGGCTAAGTTCGCCTGAGCCACAGGATGGACCTTAGAGGCGCCTCCAACGATGCCTACTGCCATCGGTGTCTCAATAGAGCCAAGGAGGTTACCTTCGTCGTTTTTCTCCCATGTGGTCATTGAGCCATAGGTTCCGTTACTGTAAGCAGCCCATGCGTGGCAACCAGCTTCGACAGCCCGCCAGTCTTGTCCACAAGCAACAGCAACGCTGCTAATAGCATTCATGACGCCCTTGTTGTGTGTAGCAGCACGGAACGGGTCGGTCTGAGCAAAATGCTGGGCTTCGAGTATCCCTTCGATGACAGATGCACCATTTTCATGTGTTCCATCTTCTGAGATCTCTTCGGGAGTGAATACGGCACGAACCCGTGCCAGTCGATGTGCTGCGAGGTTAGAAAGGATACGTAAATGGACTCTTCCACCGGTGATTTCTTCGATGCGAGGTGCAATCAGTTCCGCCATTGTATTGACTGCATTTGCTCCCATGGCGTCACGGCAATCCACGACGATATGGGCAATCAGCATCGGTCCACTGATGGAGTCGAGTAGGCGGGTTTCAATACGCTTACAGCCGCCTCCCAGGCGAACCATGGTTGAAGGCAGGCTGTTGCACAGTTGAATTAACTCTTCAGCACTCGAAAGAATGTCTTGTTCGGCCTTTTTCCAATCAGAGCACTCTAATATCTGCAATTGCCCAATCATCATTGGTGCATCGGAATTGGTATGGAATCCACCGTTTTTCAGGCAACGCTTCGCCATATTTGATGCTGCAGCAACGACACTTGACTCCTCGAGGCAGAAGGGAATGAGGTAGTGCTTGCCATCGATGACAAAGTTTGTCGCAACTCCGACAGGGAGTGACATGGTTCCGATGACATTCTCGATCATTCGGTCTGCAGCCTCTTCACTTAATGCGCCACAGGCTTCGAGTGCAGCGGTTTGCTGCTCATTCAAATCGGCCATCCCGGCAACGATTTGACGTCGCTCTGCAACGGTATGGCGGAAAAAACCACTCAAACGACTGTTTTCCACTGGCATGAGTTCACGTCCAGTTATGCCACGCGGCTGTACCCCATCAAGGAATCGGCATTCAGGGAGAAGGGCAGGTCATTCTTCTTTTTTGGAAGAAGTGAATCGGTGGATGGGTGTTAACGGGATTAACGCTTCGATTAACGCGTTAAGAATGCGTTAAAGTTGTGTTAATTGCCCTTGCTAAACCGTTACGGCTTCAAGATTAACATGTCCTAACGCCTCTCCGGGGGCCTCGATTATGGTGAAACATGAAATACCCAAAGACGATTGCTCCCTTTATGCGAATCGTTGGAAAAGAAATGGACTTGCCTCCACTTGACACCAATCCATTCTCCACTTTACCCTTGGAATCAAGCGATTCAAACCTCTTAGTGGGGCGTCAGCACATGCTTACAGTGCTTTCTCAATACATGAAGTTCCGATCTACTCGGCGTATTTTACTGGTTGGAGAGCATGGTTCTGGAAGGACATCACTGCTCCGCTGTGCGTCGAAAAGCGCTCCAATTTCAGTTCATATTGATCATATTTCTCGAATGGATGCAGGATTGAATTTATTGAAAGATATCTATTCTCGATTTGTCAATTCGAATGTCCCCGAGAGTCGTAACGACCTAACGATGAAAATCCTCGAAGCATCTCAAAATTACACAAAAGCCCTGCCTTTGATTGTCATCGACGCCTCTACAGTTGACGTTTCAGCTCTGGATGTGGCACTAAGAGATACATTGCCGACACTTGAACGCATACAAGCCGTCATTGTCGTCGTGCTTGAAACCAAAGATAAGGCCATGCTGCACGAGTCCGTCTTGCAAAGGTTGGACCAGATGCAGCCTTTGGCTAATCTCTCATTGGAAGAGATTCAACTTTTGGTTGAACGTCGGATACAACAATCGACCAATCAACCGTTTACCTTTGACCAAGAGGATGCTCAGCACCTTTTGGAACAAACTTCTGGCTTGCCTTCGACTGTGATTCGAGTCATGCGTGATGCTATTGACAACGCAAAAATGTCACAATACACTTACGTCGAGCCACAGTACGAATCAAATGCGTCTCTTTCAGAACCTCTTTACAATCCTTCTTCGTTTGAAACACCTCCCGAGCCCTCATTTGAATCCCTCTTTTCAGAGCCTGAAGAGAGGGCTGAGGAAAGTATTGAGCCGGGAAGTATCGAGGATGCGGACAAAGATTCAGAGGCATTACAAATCGAACAAGATACTCGGATTATGGAAAGTATCGAGGACATGAACCTTTTCGATCTTGACCTTGAACAACTCACTGAGGACCAAGATAACCAAGCGGAATTGAAAATTTTGGAAACTGTGGAAGACCTCCAAGAAGGCTATGACGCTGCTCCTGCGATTGCAAAACCCGAAGTCTTTGAACGCCCACCGCTTGATGAACTTACGCCAAAGGGGATGGCTGGGCTCTTCACTCGCAGTCGAGATTTCCTTGACAGGGACCAAGGAACCCCTCCGCAAAGCACTATGGTTGAGTCCGACGATGGAGTTGAACTTTGGGAAGACCCTTCTTTCCAACAATCTGATGCTGTTGAAGAAGAAATAAGTGAAGAGGATTCAGCGTTCATGCTTCATGATGAAGTTGGCTTCATGGAACATGATCTTGAGTCTGACAGTGATGCTGAGGCTGAATTCGAGACGGATGCCATGCAAATAAACAGTTTCTCTCCATCGAGCCCTTCATCATCCGAAATTGAACTCGATTTGGATACGGCACCTGTTTCAAATGGATTGTTAAGCGAATTAGCGGGAATGGTTCCCGTGATGAAAGCGCTCCAACGTGCAATCATGGCCCCTGATGAAGTCGGAAGCGCCATTCAACGGCGTAAATTGGTTGAAGCGCTCGAGGCTTTACAACGCAAACCAACTGGTCCAAAGCAAGATTATGCTCTCAACGCCACAATCCTTTCTGCATTGACGGGGCATGAAATCGCCGTTATTTCTCTTGCGCATTCTCGAAGGTATTCGCCATCAGACGAGGAACTGCTCGGGCAATTGGATATCAAGAGGGCTCGACTTTCTCAAATCAGTAATCGGTTATTGAAAGCAGGAATTTTGAGTGTTCGCACTCTTGGCCGTAATCGCTACTACGAACTTACACAAGCTGCACGAGCCCAATTGATTGCTTGGAACGTCATAGGGGGTGAAAACTGATGACTTGGACGATTACATGGTCCTGGCAGGCTCCACGGCGTATTGCAGCGCTTGCACCGGTCGAAGGTGGCATGGTGGTCAGTAGCGGCCTTGATTTGTTCATGATTGAGGCTGATGGGACCGTTCGATGGAAAGTCGAATTACCTTTCAAAGCGCATTGTGCACAAGCAAATAATGGTATTTTGGGAATCCTTGCTGCTCATGGGTTCTATGTTCTTTCAACTGCCGATGGCTCGATGTTACACGAAGGTCGTTCCACACCGGGTGGCTTTACGGAGATTCTAGCACGCCCTGGAGGCGGTTGGATTCTTTCTGGGCGTGAAGGGAACCTTCACTTGTTTACACACGAAGGAACCGGTCTTCGTCGGCTCGACAGCGGAAAAGTACGTCGTTTGCTTGGTTGGCTTGACCGAGAGCACATGATGTGGCAAGATGCTGAAGGGAAACTTTGGTGTGCTCGCCTTGCTCAAAGCGACCAAAAGCGAATTTTGGAAGACCGAGTTTGGAGTTGGGTCACTCCTTTGATGAGTGGTCGAATTCTCATGCAGTCCAATGATGGTGGTATTTGGGAAGGTGTTCCTCATCCATTCGGATGGGATTCACTCGAACGAGTTGAATATGAATCATTAGAGCCAATGGAAGGCGTACGGAGTGCAGATGGATGGTGGGTCTTAGGTATCGAAGGACACCTTCACCACCTTTCATCTCATGCCGAAAATGAATCTGAAGTTCTTCTTGGTGAATCAATGGATCTAGGTGACTTGCTGATTGGTTTAACACCAGACACCATGGTCACCGCTACCCGTGAAGGATTGGTCCGTCGTTGGTCAGCACCTCATCTGGCTCAAGCCGAACGCCAGGGTCGCTACCAGGCGGTTGCACAGGCTGCTTTAGCCAAGAATTGGGAAGAACGTAAGGCCTTATTCGTTCGAGCACAAACAGCGGAAGACGAAGGACGCCTCTCACGAGCCGTTGAACTCTATGGGGCACTTGGTCGCTCTGAAGATGTACGTCGTCTCTTGAAACGTCAAAAGGAGGGTGGCGAATGAGCGAAGAATTACAACTCGTTACTCGAGATCGAGTCGAGAAATACCTTGACATCACCCGCCGAGCTCGTGAAAAGGCGACATCATTGTGCGAAGAGGGAAGTGAACAGGCTGGACATTTGGCTACGATGATGCGAATGGCTGATGATTATGCATCGGATGCAGCCCACTTCCTCTCGATTGGAGATCACATACGTGCATTTGGTGCAATTAACTACGCACATGCTTGGATTGATGCTGGTGTTAAAATCGGTCTTTTAGATGGGCACGGGGATGATGTTCTGTTCACTCTCCCGTGAGATAAACCATCGTTAGGTGTCGCTCTATAGAGAATCGACCAATCGCAGATGTTGATTTTTACTGACTTCTACAATCGGTAACCCTTGTTCATACAAGCGTCGTTTCAATTCGATATCCACAGTGAGTACAGGAATTGTATGTTTGACCGCGAGGTCGAATAATTGGTCGTCAGGATGAGTTGATTCAAGCGAAAGAGCTTCGATCGGCTCAGATTTCTGTTCAAGTAATGCAAGAAGGAGGCTCTTGCTTCTTGGCCGTCCACTGTTCAAAAGTTCTAATTCTTGTCGAACGCTGTCAAGGAGTAGCATCTGAGCAGGTCCAAGGACACCAAATAATTCAGTATCAATATTCATTTCAGATTCAATGATTGCCACCCATCCACAGGCGTCAATCAGTATCTGTTGCACTTCATCACCTTCAGGGCTCACAGAATGGTTCCATAGCCAATGAGGCGCCATCGGGAGCCTACTCGACGAGAGAGTGAGATTCGCTGGCCAGTATCAGCACAGATAGGAAGTCGCAAATCCAAGGTTGCCTTACCTTTTTCTGAGTTCTTGGTGACACCAACAGAGGTTGCCGTTGCAACGTTAATCATCAACATCTCATTGTTTCGGAGTGGGTAAATCTTTTCTGGAGCCTCTCCTTCACCAGCGACCATTGTTTCCATTAATTTCACATCAACAGAGACGATGTGTCGAACTTCTGGTAAATCACCCTTTCGAGCAACGACTTGGCCAGACAGGTTGTCTGCAGTTGTAATAGAGGGGTCAAGCAGTGTAGCCATGCCACACAAGCCGCCAGAATGCATGCTTTCGAGGCTTAGACCGCCACCCTTCATGCTGCTCACAGTTGCTTCAATAGGTTCCCATGAGACTTTCGAACCGTTTTCGATTTTGCGTCCAGGGCCAATGATGATTTCATCACCAATATCGAAGTTTCCTTCAATGATACTACCGCCAATAACTCCGCCAAGTAATTTGCTTGGTCGAGTTCCTGGGCGATTGATGTCAAATGAACGAGCAACATGCATAATTGAACGCGTATCCTTCGAGCGGTCTGGAGTTGGAATGGTCTTCTCAATGGCATCGATGAGGATGTCCAAATTGACATCGTGATGGGCTGAGACTGGAATTACTGGTGCATTTTGTGCAATGGTCCCTTCGAGGAAGGCTTTGATTTCAGCATGTGATTCAAGTGCACGTTCTTTGGTGACCAAATCAATTTTGTTTTGGACAATCACGATGTTTTCAATACCGGCGATTTCCAATGCCATGAGGTGTTCTCGAGTTTGTGGTTGTGGACAGGTCTCATTTGCAGCAACCATGAGCATGGCACCATCCATAATCGATGCCCCAGTGATCATGATCGCCATGAGTGTCTCGTGTCCAGGTGCATCAACAAAGGAGATGACTCGCTCCAATTCTTTTGGATCATCGTCTTTACCGTCTGGATGACGTCCAGTGGCGTAATATTGGCCTTCCTTGGTCTTGTAAAATGCAGTGTCTGCGTATCCAAGTTTAATCGAGATACCACGCTTTCTTTCTTCCGAATGCGTATCAGTCCAAACTCCAGAAAGAGCTTGTGTTAAGGTTGTTTTACCGTGGTCGACGTGGCCGACTAATCCGATATTGATTTCAGGTTGTGCTGGAAGCTTTCGTGCCATGCTTCCTCACTTCCATTCAATTCCTACGAAAGCCCTCTCGGGATTCACTCCGACGCTTCCTCGCTTCCTACTGCGAGGAGGTCGCCGAGAGACTTCTTTCCAGTCTCTATGACTTTGAGGTTGATTTGACGTGTGTCTTGACTGATGGTGTTACCACGGAAGTAACGACGCTTTCGTAGACCGTCTGGCTTGTAACGGAAACGCTTCTTTTCTCCGCCCTTGTTCTTGAATACGAGACTGTGTCCCTTGAATCCAGTTGAGCGTGTGACGAGAATTGCTTGTCGGCGGCCACCTTCAAGGTCTCGGCGAAGAGGAGTTCCTGTTTTGTCTGAACCACCGGTGATTTGGAGTTTGAATCCAGAAAGAGTTTGTTCACCCTCTCCGACAAAGATTCCATCGACGGTATCGCCGATTTTCTTGCCCAGCAATTGAGCGTGATTGTTTCCACTAATTTTGAGTGAATATGATTTACCGCCGTTTTTCGGATCGGTATCATTCACTACAGCAACAAATTCTCCTTGAAGTCCAACAGCCATAATATCACGTCTAGAACGCCCTTCCGACCATCGTCGTCTATTTAGCCCCACCGTTTGTTTACGGACGGAGATTCAATCAGCGAAACTTCTTTTTCAGCAACATTTCGAGCCGAACGCCGAGATCTTTTGGAAGATAATGAGGCATGCTGAGATGAGTTGTTCGTCCTCGCCCATCAGTAATTGTGGCCACGCGAGAGGTGATGATTTGGCGCTGTTCAAATTCCTTAAGATATTTCCAAACCGTGGTATGGCTCTTCATTTTCTGTTCATATTCTTCACATACAACAGCATAAAGTTGCTCGACATCACCAGTGGTCATGGTCTCTTCTTTGGTGAGTCGTCGGCATAAAGAAAGCAACACCAACATGGCGTTTGGATTGAGGTCGTCAATGTGCTCAAGGTTACTCCCCAGCGAAGCCGGAGAATTTTCCAGCGGGAGGTGAATATCTTCCACTAACAGCCGTCGTTCACTGTGGTCATCCTGTCGGAATTCACATCGTTCGACCGCTGCATTGAGTAATTCAATGACTCGTCGTGCATCTCCGGTAGGAGCGGCCTTTTCTGCAAGAAGTCGTATGATTTCTGGTGTCCATGTCCCCGGTACTAAACCCTCGATTGCTCGTTGGGTTGCGATGGCTTCGAGTCCTTCTGCGTTGTAGGGTTGAACGCGAAGGTGATTGGTGCTACCCATTCGAGATATGACGGCAGTTTCGAGGACATCCAGCACTTGTTCTTGGCTAATGAGGATGAGAGAGAGTGTGCCTCTGCCGGTTTGGTCTTCATCGATGCGCAATAATTGGTAGAGGAGGTCATCACCTGAACGCCGAAGCATGTGGTCAATTTCATCCAGGACGACGATGAGGTGTGATGTCTCCGTTCGAAGAATACGCCGAAGACTGATCAACAATTCACCCATCGAGAGGCCACGGTCGGGATGACCTGGTGCAAGTTCGTGTAAGATACGTTGAACAACCCGCATACTGGTTGAAGCATTGCGGCAATTCACATGGACAGAACGAATGTTTCGCTTGTTGGCTAAATGGCGTTGAATATCACGGCAAAATGTACGGGCAAGCACCGTTTTACCGCTTCCTACTGGACCTGTGATGACGACTCGCCCGGAACCCTCTGGCGAATGGAGTGTCGTGAATTTTGATGCTAATTCGTTTTGTATCTCCTCACGACCAACAAGTTCGTTTGGAATGTAATCGAAGTTAAACACTTCTGGGTTTGCTAGAACCCAGCCAGCGCCAATTCGGTCGAGATAGTTACTCATAACATCGGAAGGCTTACGCCAACCGTTATTGAACATACGGTTCGCTCAAGGTCTAAACAACGCCAATTGCGATGGATGTGGGTGATGCTCAAGGGATTTCATCAAATTGATAGCCTGTTTCCCATTTCTTTTCACCGAGGGAAACTTCAAGCTCATAAGGAGTGATAAGTGGCTTTTGATAACGTACTGCATCATCAATAGCGATACGTGGGCATGCAGTATTGACAAATGCATCAACTGGATAGAAATCAATCAATTCAGGCCCGACATGTTCTAAAGCCAACAAGTAACCTTTCTTACCATGTTTTTCGAGCAATCTCTTCATTCGAAGGGCGAGACTACGACGCATCTGGCCAGGTTTCTCACCAATCAGTATGCCGAATCTTTGAGCCTCACCACATGCCATAATCAAGCCGAAGCGCTGTCGTAGAATGCGTTCGATATGTTTCAAGGACATTTCCCTCGCCTCACCCGAATAAGGGTCGAGAATAGCCAATGGCTTTCCAGTATGGAGTACTAAGCCGATCGGGTGGAAATCACCTGAGCCAAGGAAGAGATAGTGGCCAATGGAATCATCATCGCCAGAATAATTGCAACCCAAGACTTGGCCTGGGAACGAAAGACGAGCCCCGCCAATTGGAATTTCTACTTCGTATCCCGCTTTTTCCAAACGGTCAAAGTACTCTGGGAGCAGGTGCAGGTGTTGAATCGAGCCAACCAAGCCGAGTTTTGTTCCTGTAAGAGGTGCAAGGCGACCAACAGCATCCATGAAGCGGTCTTGTGCTTCTTCTTCCGAAAGGTCTTCTGGAGCAGGTTGATTTTCCATTCGTTGACGAGCCATAGCTCGATGAGCCTCTAAGAATGGAATGATTGGTTCCAGTTCAGGTTCACCATCATAGGTCACATCAATGAATTGTGTCGGCATTCCTGAATCGATGTTCATCTGTGAATGTCCCATGTGTGCAACCAATTCGACACCCATCATTCCCATTTTATCGTGAACTAAATCACATGCCCCGTAACACGGGTCAGCAGCCAAAATGACTTTCGCACTTGTTTCAGTTTCAATCGTGTCCATCATTTCGAGGGCTTGCATTTTCAATCCTTCAGGAATTTGAAGGGCTACTAAGCGGTTATCATTTGATTGAATACGCTCTATCAATTCAGTGAGTTGAAAGTCGTGACGATCTAAATCCATGGTTGTCCCCGAGCCAAGGGGCACGCCTCTCCCTCATCAATCCACCCTCTACAATGAATTACTCTTCATCGAGTAAAATGATACGGTCGCCATCCATTTCTAAACGAACTAAAGATTCGATAATGACGTCAGGGTATTCGGCTTGTAATTTGACCAATCCGGGCCCTTTTTCGACCACTGCGATAATATGTGTGACTTCAGCACCGGTTCGTCGAACACCTTCAAGCACTGCTTTGAGCGTACCTCCTGTTGAAAGTACATCGTCGACAATCACGACTTTTTCACCGGGTTTGAAATCATTGAGAAACATTTCACCTTTCGAATAGCCAGTTTCCTGCCCAATGGTGACTTCACCTTCAAGGCCATACGAGCGCTTTCGTGCAATAATCAGTGGAATTCCAGTTCGAATACTCAAGGGGGCAGTCAAAGGCAATCCCATCGCTTCAATACCCAAGATGAGGTCAACACCCTCCCATTCAATGGCCACCTCGCACAAATCAGTGACTGCTTTCAGAACCAACGGGTCAAGGCGCGGTACTCCATCGGTGATCGGGTGAATGAAATAAGGATAATCACCTTTCCAAATAACTGGAGCATTGCGAAGGCTTTCTCGAAGTCGATGCAGCGCATCCATCATATTGATTGCCTTGAGTGGCAGAATATGACCTTTACTCAAAGTTCAGCAAGGAATTCGACATACTCATCAGGGTCGAGTAAGTTTTCGAGGTCCATTTCGTGAGGTTCGATGATGATAATCCATCCATGGTCATAGGCTGAATCGTTGACCAAGTCAGGGTTGATTTCGACTTCACCGTTCACTTCAGCGATGAGTCCGGAGTATTGTGAAGGGAAGGCAACCTTCTCTTCAGCGGTCCAGATCGAGAACATATCTCGTCCTTCATCGATTTCGTATTCTGCTTGCGGGAGGATGACACGCAAAACTTCACCGATTTCAACGGCAAGGTATTCACTGACTCCAATCATCAAGCGTTCATCTTTCTCTTGATACCACAAGTGGTCACGAGAATATTTACGGTTATGAGCTACGCTGAATTCTACCACTTCGTCGTCCATGGTTTTGACTTCCTTAACTCGCCCCAATCATCATTGTATATGAAACTGAGGCATATGCGACTATCAAGAAAATACGACAAACGGGTTAAGTGAGACGGGGTATTAGCACCCTTTGGTCGCCTATGGATTTCGCCGAAACCGATGAACAGCAAATGATTCGCGAACTTGTTCGTGATTTCGCAGAAAGCGTATTAGCCCCTACAATTGAACATCGAGACGAAAATCAAATCGCCCCCTCCGAAGAATGGTTAGAATTTCTTGAATATGGCCTCCAAGGGGTTACAGTTCCTGAAGAATACGGTGGTTCTCCTGTCGATGATATCTCTGAATCAATCATTGTTGAAGAGCTCGCCCGAGTCGACCCTTCGTTTGCGGTTATGTATTGTGTTCATGTTGGCCTCTGTGCCAAAACCATTGCGCTGCATGGTAATGAATCCCAAAAAGAACAGTATTTGACACGCCTAGCAGCAGGTGATGTCGGTGCATACTCATTGTCTGAAGCCGGTGCAGGAACCGATGCAGCAGCCATGATTTGCAAAGCAAAACTGTCTGATGACGGTAAGCATTACCTCCTGAACGGTGAAAAAATGTGGGTTACCAACGGTGTTCAAGCCAAAATCGTGGTCCTGTTTGCCAAAGATGTTGACCATCCAGACTACGGTATAAAGAAGCACGGCGGCTCTACTGCCTTCATTGTCGACTCTTCTTTTGAAGGATTCTCTGTCGGCAAGAAAGAAAACAAACTCGGGATTCGTTCATCGGATACATGTACGCTCATTCTTCAAGATTGTAAGGTGCCCATAGAAAACGTCCTCAAAGGTGTGGGCAAAGGTTTCCCGATCGCAATGAATGCACTCGATAACAGCCGAATTGGAATTGCAGCACAGGCTTTGGGTATTGCTCAAGGCGCATATGAAGCAGCACTCAAATACGCTCACGAGCGTGAAGCATTTGGAAAACCAATTGCTCATCATCAAATGATCATGGCTTATCTCGCTGATATGGCAACACGTATTGATGCGGCTCGACTCCTTGTTTACCGTGCTTCATGGGTTAAACAACAACACTACGAACATGGTGGACCACGACATTCGAAAGAAGCGAGTATGGCGAAACTGTATGCTGGCGACACTGCCATGTGGGTTTCAGAACGAGCCATCCAAGTTTTGGGCGGATACGGGTATACCAAAGAATTCCCTGTTGAGCGCTTCTTTAGAGATGCCAAAATCACTCAAATCTATGAAGGGACTCAAGAAGTTCAACGGATTGTCATTGCTCGTGCCCTCAAGTGATTCATTCCATCACTGGGTTTCGACCTTCGAGAGACGCTTGTCTTGAACCACTGGACCATTTGACAATCTTTGCTCGACATCGTACCAGAGAGCCCTGTTTGAAGGATTCAACCAATTCATTTTCCGATGCAGGGAACATAATTGCAGCGGAGAAAGGTCCTCCGTCAATTTGTCCTTGAATGGAACATCCTCTACGGTATTGATCAGAGGCTATGAGTGTACGTATGACCTCTTCAACTCTGATGACACAGGTATTTTCAGTGCATTGTTCAAGAATCAATTGTGCATCACTCGAAATACGAGTCTTTTCAAGATGTTCAATTGCTAACTCTGTGGTATTCTTATTGGTCAAGAGCTCGGCTTCACTCATGTGTTGAATGGATTCGGTAGCAATTTTGAGAGGAGTCTCTACTTCTTCAGGGACCCAATCCGTTTCCAGACCAGTCGGTTTTGCATTGAGGCATTCAGATTCTGTATCGACACAGATTGTGAGCATTCCACCGTCGGTGAGTTGTCCAACCCACCAAATATCTCCCCATGCAGCAATCTGTACGACGAATCGTGAATTCGTAATCCAATAACCACTTCCCATTTGAACATCATCGACTCGAAATGAGCCATCGAGTAGAATCTCTTTTTGATTACCATCTGTGACTCGAATGATTCTTCGAGGACCAGGGTATCGAGTATATTCTTGAGTTGCTTTTGCAGCCTCAACTTCTCGTTCGGCTGCTCTTTCATTGGCTTCAGCTAATGCCTCTGCCATCTCTTGCTCTGAATTGACAATCGCTTGAGTACGTTCATCTCCTGTACTCTTATCGTTGCTCAATTCCTGTTCCAAGTCATCAAATTCATCAGTGGTATCCGTATTGACTTCAATACCGACTGATTCTAGGAATCCCCACCATTCAGGGATAGATAATTGCCCGTCACCGTTTGAGTCCATTGCACTGATTACGTGGTTAACAGCCCATTCAGGAGGTTCGGAATTGGTTAATGTGCGGATTAAATTGACGGCTTCTTCGGTTGTAATCATCCCATCAGCATTTGAATCGAGCATTTGAGTGAGTTGAGCAGAAGTATATCCTGATTCTTTGAGCCAAACTCCAAAACGTTCAGTCACTTGAGCAGCAATAGGGTCATTTGCAATACGTTTATTCGCTTTCGCTCGAACATCTTTGGCGGAGTTGCGGATTTGTCCTTTGACAGCCTCGGTGACATCTGAACCAACCTTTTCTTTGATCGATTGAGCCCAAACTTGGACATTTTCTTGTTGCGATAATATCTCGATAATCGTTTCACGGGGCAGATGATCTGGAGGTGCTTGGCCGGTGAATTGAACTGCAACATCAGCCAATTCTTGATTGTTTAATACTGAAAGATTGATACCCTTCTTCATGAGTTTTTCTTCAACCTTTTTGAAGGCCATAGTACGTACAGCGTCACCTTGCATATTGCAAGCACAACGGCTCACCTCATCAACTTGATGCCATCATTTTAATCTGGATATTGCAATTTTGGCCAGTCCAGATGATTCTCTTCAGTCCAATGGAGTGCGCAAAGTACCGTTTCAACTTCGGCAGAATCAGCCAAATCTCTTTCAATTTGCAGCCGATGAAGCCATGTTTTCAACCGTCCAAGTGCTTTCCCTTTCGCTATACCAGTACGTTCCATGAGCCAATGGCCGTCAATGAGAGGGTCAGGACCACTTTTTAGCGGAGCCAATGCCTCCAATGTTTCGAGTAAACCGTAGACTGTGTCGGCATTTTCGCTTCCACTTCCTCCCGAAGGTGAAATTCCATGGCTTCGAAGAACGATTTCAAGTTTCAAATGTTGTTCTGCCAATTCTCCAAGGACTGCTCGAAAAACCCTCATACTTGCGAGAGAATCATTTGGTAGTGTTCCAAATCGGCCATGAAGATCAAGGATATATGTTCGTTCTTTTTTCGAGAGTTTGAGTTTGATGAGGGCATCTTCAACCTCTATAGAAAAGCATTCTGCAAGGAGTATTGCGAAACGAGTCAGGCCGTCGAATTCATAGATGTAGTGATGCTCAAGTGTTGCCATACGAAGATGTTGTGCACCCCATTCACCGGGTAGGAAGCAATCCAGTATTCCATCATGGGCCATTTTCTCTACAACTTTTGCCATGTTCTTCCCACTGAGGATTTTGAGCCATTCCATCCAAATTCGTTCATGGGTGACTGCCTTGAGCATGTGAGCATTTTGACGCAGTGCTTCACTTAATTCAGAATCAAACTTCCAAACTCCTGCCTGACCTCGGTCGAGGAAACGATACGCGCGAAGGATTCGTAAGCCATCCTCAGAGATTCTCCGATAGGCTTGACCGACGGCTCGAAGCATTCCTCTTTCCATATCTTGAAGTCCATAATGTGGGTCATGCATCACTTTTCGAGCAATGTCAATGGCCATTGCATTGATGGTGAAATCACGCCGCTCAAGGTCATCGGAAAGTGAAATGCCCCAACTGACTTGTTCAGGTCTTCGCCCATCTTCATACGCACTTTCCGTGCGGAGTGTTGTTGCTTCATAGAATACGCCATCGCCACGTAGGCTTACGGTGCCATAATCAATGCCAGTTGGTATTGAGTCTGGAAAGATCTCCATCATCTGCTGAGGTTCAAGTGATACTGCGAAATCAATGTCATGAACATCAATCCCAAGACACACATCTCGAACTGCACCACCAACAACCCATATTCCACCACCATGCTGGGCGATGATCGAAGCGATTTCAAGAATTCGAGGTGGTAACTTTTCGAGCCATTCAATGACGTTTGGAGGGCATGGGAGGGCAGGTACATCTGCTTCAAGAGCAGGATTTGGCCAACCTTCACCCGACATGCAAACCCTCCTTTACTTCGAATGGGGGTACAAGACAGACAAAGCATTATCGCAGAATGACCATTGGAACGGCTCAATGTGGGATGAAAGTGATGTCCGCCTCGTGCCGTATGAATGGCTCAAGCCCCATGAGGAAATCAAACCACGTAATCGTGATAAATTACTCGAAATGACACTGCGTTGGGGTGGATTTACCAAACCCTTGGTTGTTGACAAGCGAACAGGCGCGATTTTAGACGGTCATCACCGCTATTCGATTGCAGGTGAATTGAACTTAGCACGTGTTCCTGCCATATGCGTCGATTACCTTGCAGATGAGCGTATTGATGTCGATGTTTGGCCAGCATCAGAACTCAAATCGATTACAAAACAACAAGTGGTTGACATGTGTCTCTCTGACAAGGTATTCCCGCCGAAAACCAGCCGTCATACAATCGCCGACCACTTGCCACCGATTCATGTGTCGTTAGAAGTGCTTGAACAGCACGCACCGACTCAATTGGATTGACGCGTAGCGATGTAGGCTCGCCAACGAGCGTTTCCTTTACCGTCTAACTTCACGCCATGCCGTGGAGTCGATACGGGAGAAACCGTGTGTTCATGGATGATTCCTTCATGAGAGACCATCAACTTGACCTTCGTTCCAGCTTTACCTTTGAGTGAAGTCTTGAGTGCTTTGACCGAAGATGTTCGGACTCCATTCACTGCAATAATTTCATCACTCGGCATAATACAATGGCGTACTGGTGAGCCATTGATGTGTGAGGTTACCGTGACTTTACCATCCTTTCCAGAGAGGTTTACACCCAACCATCCATGTGTTTCTTCGCCGTCTTTGGGCGCGTGTTCAGGGGTGAGGTCCAATCCGAAAAAGGCCATTGTCGCCTTCATGTCAGGTGCTTGGCGCTGATGCATCAATTCATCGAGTAAGGAGCCTAATTGTCGGCCACCTTTCATTGAAGTCAGGGCTCTACGGATATCTTTGTGGGTAACGCCTAAACGCTCGACCCCTTCATATTCGAGTGCATGTTTCCGACACAATTCAGCCATCAGGTCACAGACGCCGACATCGCCTTTTGAGCGTCGACGTAATTCCGCATCCAACTGCATGATGGCTAATTCACCTTCGAGATAATACGAGATTTGAGTTTCTCGAGAAAAAGCATGGCCTCGATACAAGTGGATCCAAGCATCGTGACTCGATTCAGCCAGTGATTCACTTTCCATACCATGTCGGGTCGTGTGTCGCTTCATTTTCCGCATGAAGTCCTTGCGCCAGTCCTCTTCCGACCATGCGCCAGAGCGAACACACAACATGTCGCCCATCCATGAAGTTCCACCTTCAAACCACCAGAGTAAATCCGAATGGGCTTCTCGTTGTAAATCATAATCAAGGAAATTCCGAGGTCGTAATCGCTTCACGTTCCATTGATGGAGGTATTCGTGGCTAAACAGACTCACAAGGTCCAGGTATTCATCTTCGTGACCCGGCATAAGGCATTGACGTGGCAGCATTGAAGTTTGTGAATTGAGATGCTCAAGTCCTCCTCTCATGTTTTCAGTGAGTTGAATCACAGTGACATAATTGTCCCATGCAGGTATTCCGAACAAGGCGTGGTGTTCTTTGACGACTCGGTCCATATCGAGTTTGAATCGCTTGAGCATTCCAGCATCGACCTCATGGCCACCACTGTCCCACAATTTGAGATGGTGCGTGCGTCCTTCGACGTCCCAAGAATCCATGACATTCGGATTGCATTCGATGATTGCATCGAGGAACTCATCTCGCTGTGGAGAGGTGAAACAATGGGTCGTGCCTTGATTTGCCGTCAATTCACCTTTACCAGTTTTGTTCCCAGCATCGGTGTATTGTGTAGCAGGCGTCCACCCTTTGGGTGCGTGTAATTCGACAACATGTTCCATGTTCATTCGAGCCGAATCAATACCTTCAGTCGGCATGAACCAGGTAAAGGGTGGCATCATGTGCAGGTGTGTGGTGTCCAAATGGTTTCCTCGAACTGAAAGGTCTGTGGCAAGAAGTCGATAGGTCAACATCACGCTGGTGGTCTCTGGTGAGACTTTGATACGCATTGCATCAACATCTTTTCGACTTGCAGACAGTATGTTTCCAGATTGGTCGGTGGCCACAAAGTCAGTCATATGCTGAATTGGTTCACGCAAGAAATAGGACCCAGGGACCCATCGAGGGAAGTGAACGGTGAGGGTAGAAGCGGTAAAAGGGCCGTTAATTTCTATACCAACACACAAACGTCGGGATTCACCTTCGGTTGCGTCGATGAGGAAGCGGATACCTGAGGATGGGCGGCTCATAGACCAAGTTCAGTCGAGGCAGTAGAAAGGTTCTCTGCTGAAACCCGGAGCAACTCATCACTGCACTCGGAGAGGAAGCGGCGGTTTTCTTCTGCAATTTCGCTCTCTCCACAGCGACCAATGAGTCGCTCAAGTAAGCGTGCGCGTTCGATGACATCAACAGACTCATTTCGAATAATGTTCCAGCGTAATGCATCGATTTCATCGCTCTTTTTACCTTGCATCCATCGGCCTGCAACTGCAAATAACTCATGCTCAAGCAGCACTTGAATCGCAGTATCTTCAAGAGAATCACACTGGGAGCGAAGTTCTTTGACCAATGCTTTCATTGTCGGGCCATCGGCACCTTTCGTCACTTCCACCAATACTTCTCCAGCGTTATGGACGGCAGACGAAAGCAAAGATGTAGATTTCAGGCCTCGTTTGAGGATCTCCTTCATGCTGTCTTCGGACAACATTTCACCGTTGTCGACAATGGCTTGCAAGGCAGCTTCGCATACGCTGTTACTTTCATCGTGAAGACCAGTTGCGCGATGTTCTGGAGTTGCACCTTGGCTGAGTACTGCCATTCGTCGCAATGCACTGTCGTCATGCGTTTGAAATCGTTCAGCATATTGAGCAGCTTCACTTCCTCTAAGTAAAGCCTCAGCCGCTTTTCGAGTACAGGTGAGGTCATCATCTTCAATCAGCAGTAGAGCAATTTCAGTCGTATCTTCTGAAAAGTCATCGAGCAGATTTGCAGCACAACGCCTTGCATCAAGCCAAGAATGATTTGCCAAAATCCGCAAACTTCCAACACCTTGCTTTGGTGCCCATTTACGATGCGCTTCAAGGGCCTTTGAGCGGAACCAAGCATCCTTGTCGTTCAGCAGTGGGACGAATCCTTCCAGTGCCCGAGGGATGTCGGTATCGAATAAGACACGGACAGCACGTCGGCGATGACGCACATCTCTGTGCTTCAAGCGAGCGATTTCGCCGTCCAGCCCGCCTCGTGCCATGCTGCACCGAGTAGACGGTGCCTCATAGGGGTGTGCCTCACTCTTCTTCAGAGGATGGAATCTCAACCGCTTGCTTTGGTAGCAAATCGACTTCTATGTTGTGTTGTTCGACCATGTCGTATTCGAGAATGTTCTCTCGCTTTGAGCGAATACGTTCGAGTCTCAATCCTTGGTGTGGTCCAATCAAACGCATTTGCAGTGCTCGTTCGTAGCGGTCACTGATCACTTGCAAGTCATTTTCGGATTCTGCCATGTGAATGAGTTCTTCAAACTCTTCGGTTCTTCGGTTTCGTGAAAGGAAGGTGAAAGCAAGGTAAAGTGCGCTCGGCCCACCGATTCCAATTGTAACGAGGTCCCATTCTTGGAGGTTAATGTCAATCAAGGGAATGTCCACGCCAGCAAACGGTTTGGATGCAGAACTGAAGGAATCAGTACCAGAATCTTCTTCCACTTTGTCAGAGACACCGTCGTTATCATCGTCTTGGTCCGCATTATCTCCAGTACCGTCTTCATCATTGTCTGCCCATTCATTCGGGTCGTCAGGGAAGGCATCTTCACATCGTTCGAAAGTTCCAAAGTCAGTGCATACGAGCGAATCTTTCTTGATTTGAATTTGATTTGAATCAGTATACACCGGGTTTGCTGGGTCTTTCCGTCCATCGTTGTCTCGGTCATTCAATGAACAATCACCGTTGAACGCAGTCGTAGAGTTGATGTTGAGGTATACGACATCATCTATTCCGTAGACACCTTCACTGATTTGGGTAAAGCGGCAATTATCGCCCTTGCCATCAAAGTCATCATCGATCCATTGCGTCTTTTCCTGTGGGAATTGGTCATCATCATCATCAAAACCATCGTTGTCTGCATCGTAAATACAATCACGCAATTCATCTGAATCAAGATCATAACATTTGTCGGCGAGGTTGTCTCCTCGGCCATCACCGTCGTAGTCGAACCATTCATTTGCATCGTCAGGGAATGAATCAGGGTCGCTTCCCCATTCATTGTCACCGTAACCATCCATGTCTCGATCGTACCATTGTGTAGGGTTGTTGGTAAATTGGTCGCCTTCAAATCCGTCTTTGTTATCGCCATATCCATCGAAATCAGAATCTCGAGTTTGGGTTGGGTCGAATGGGAATGCATCAGAGTTGTCGCCGACCTTGTCATTGTCGCTGTCCATCTGTTCAGCTGGGTCGTTCGGGAACACATCGGCATTATCGCCGAGTCCATCACGGTCACTGTCTTTCCATTCATCTGGGTCGTCTGGGAACGCATCAGCATCACGTCCATCTTTGTCGTCACCGTAGGTGTCGCCATCAGAATCTTCGGATTGAGTGCTGTCCAAATCAAATTCATCGAGGTTATCTCCGTAACCATCTCGGTCGGTGTCTTCGAATTCAGTGTCGTCTTCAGGGAATGCATCTTCTTCTTCACCGTAGCCATCGCCGTCTTCATCACTGCACTGTTCATCATCAGTTGGGAAAGCATCTCCAGTTTCATTTCTTAATCCGGTTTCATCATCGATGGTGAATTGGTAGTCATCTCCACATCCATCTCCATCAAGGTCTTCCCATTGAGTTGAATCGTACGGCAGACTGTCTGCTGGTCCATAGGGATACGCCAACCAGTTCGAGGACGCATCACTGTAGCCATCGCCATCAGAGTCAATGCATCCGTTTCGGTCAACAGTACTGTTACCACTCTCATAGGTACACGCATCGGGCATATAGGCCCACACTTCGTTGTTATCACCATAGCCATCACCGTCAGAATCCATCCATTGGGTGTATTCATTCGGGAATATGTCGGGTTCAGAACCGTTCAGGTTATCTCCATAGCCGTCGCCATCAGAATCCATCCACTGTGTTGATTCATCAGGGAAATTATCGGTATTCATCGATTCATTATCCGCATGATCAAGGTAGCCGTCACCGTCCCAATCTTCGATATTTGCAGTTGCTTCGAATGGTTCAGGGTCTTCACCGTTACTGATTCCATCTCCATCATCATCGATACATGCCAATCGGTCAACCCAACTTGTTCCGTATTGATTTGGACAAGGGTCGGTTTGGTCTTCATATCCATCGTTATCGCGGTCTTCGCAACCATAGAAACTCTCGTTCTCTCCATCTTGATTCACACTTCGAACGGATGTTCCAGGTTGATTTGGACATTGGTCTGGCATATTTCCATTCATTTCATCGCCATAACCATCTCCATCCATGTCACGCCATTGGGTGTTATCGTTTTCGAAATCATCGTGTTCATCAGCCCAATTGTCACCATCGCTGTCGAGGCAACCATAGGACGGCATTGTGCTGTTTCCGGGAGTAAAGCGGCATTGGTCGCCCTGGAAGCCGTTTTGGTCGTCGCCGTATCCATCACCGTCAGAATCTTGCCACTGGCTTGGCTCATTCGGGAATGCATCCCCATCGTTTCCAGTTGCATTATCTCCATAGCCGTCATTATCAGAATCCGCCCATTGTGTTACATCATCTGGGAACCGGTCGACATTCAAGGATTGATTGAATGCGTGGTCAAGAACGCCATCACCATCCCAATCACCGGCTGTAGCGGTTGCAGATTGTGGATAGGGGTCATTGATGTCGCTGACTCCGTCTTGGTCAGCATCAGGGCAAGCCAATTGGTCCAGCCAACTGTTTCCGTAGGAATACGGACAAGGGTCAGCATAGTCAAGATAGCCATCACCATCTTCATCAGGGCATCCATATTCTGTCATGTTGCTCCATTGACCAGTCGAAGAATTGTAGTGTGTGGTGAGTGTTGAAGTTCCAGCCTCAGATTCACAGGAATCAGGTGTGGTTCCGTCTTGGTTGTCGCCGTAGCCATCACCGTCTTCATCTGACCATTGTGTGATGTCTGAAATGAATGCATCAGCACCATCATAGACACTCCAATCTCCATCAGGGTTGGATATGCCGTCACCATCCGAGTCTGCACAGCCAAAGCGGTCAAGCGTTGAATTACCGCTTGAATATACACACTGATCGGCGTTGTTACCATCGTAATTGTCACCGTAACCATCACCGTCATAATCTTCCCATTGAGATGAATCCAATGGGAATGCATCTGGGTCAGTACCGTTTGGATTGTCGCCGTACATGTCATAGTCGGTATCGTTCCATTGTGTGGAATCTTCTGGGAATTGGTCGATGTTGTCGTTATAATCGGGTGCGTGGTCTGCATAGGAATCATTGTCCCAATCTTCGATATCATCAGTCGCTATGTTTGGATAAGGGTCAGAAAAGTCGCTGATGCCGTCTTGGTCAGTATCGGCACAACCGAAGTAATCAACCCAGCTGTTACCGTAGGTGTAGGGACAAGGGTCGGAGTTGTCATCGTAGCCGTCACTGTCACTGTCAAGGCATCCATACATGGTTACATTCTCTCCCATGTTGGTCGTGAAATTATAACTGACGGTCATGGTTGAAGTTCCTGCAGTTCCTTGGCACGAATCGGGAGTTGTTCCCGTCGAGTTATCGCCGTAGCCATCGCCATCATAATCAGACCATTGCGAAGCATCGTTGTCAAAGGCATCTTCAATATCTGCATAGGTGTCATTGTCTGCATCTGGGCATCCTTGGTACATGCTCATTGTGACGTTTCCTGCGGTATATGGGCAATAATCTTCATAATTATCTCCATATCCGTCGCCATCAGTATCAGCCCATTCACCGGAATTGTCAGGGAATATATCCGCATTGTTTCCGGAGGTATTGTCGCCGTAGCCATCATTGTCATTGTCTTCATACTGGGTTGAATCGTAAGGGAAACTGTCCGCTTCATTATCGCCGTAGCCATCATCGTCAGAGTCAGCCCACTCGTCGCTGTTGCCAGGGAATGCATCCGCGTTGTTTCCGGAAGTGTTGTCACCGTATCCATCATCGTCTTCGTCTTCAAATTGGGTGGAATCGTAAGGGAATGCATCTGCTTCGTTGTCGCCGTATCCATCATCGTCAGAATCAGCCCATTCCTCGCTGTTGTTCGGGAACATATCAGGGTCATTACCAGAGATATTATCTCCATAGCCATCGTCATCCTCGTCTTCAAATTGGGTTGAGTCATAGGGGTCCCAATCTTCGTAATTATCGCCGTATCCGTCTCCATCAGAATCATCCCATTCATACGGATCGTTCGGGAATGCGTCAGGGTTGTTTCCGGTCGCGTTATCACCGTATCCATCGTCGTCGTCGTCTTCAAATTGGGTGGAATCATAAGGGAATGCATCCGCTTCGTTATCGCCGTAGCCATCGCCGTCAGAATCTTCCCATTCATCGTAATCACTTGGGAATGCATCAGGGTCGTTGCCTGACGCGTTGTCGCCGTATCCGTCTCCATCAGTGTCGTTCCATTGCGATGAATCGTAAGGGAATTCATCACTGGAATCGCCGTAGCCATCACCATCGGAGTCCGAGGACTCTTCGTCATCATCGTCGTCGACGTCGTTGAGTTCACTGTAGCCATCATTGTCGTTATCGACACATCCGTAGACGTCAATGTAACTGGTGCCATAGGTAGAGGTACAAGCGTCTGGATAGTTTCCTTGGGCGTTGTCGCCGTATCCATCATCGTCCGCATCTTCCCATTGAGTTGATGCACCAGGGAATTCATCTGCGCCATCATCCTCATCCCAATCGGATGTTGGGTTCGAGTAACCGTCTCCATCGTTGTCAATGCAACCGCTTCGGTCTTCGCTGCTGGTTCCATACAAAGTAGGGCAAGCATCCCAGCCATCACCTTCTTCGGCATCATCGATGTCTTCGTCTTCATAGCCATCGTTATCAAAATCAAACGGATTGGCATCAGGTCGGTACGCATTGGCTACAACATTGGTTGGCCAGTGGGATTCGCGGCTCCAGCTTGAATCAGCATAGTTATCGCCCAGTCCGTCACCATCAGAGTCCTTCCATTGGGTGGCTTTGTTGTGGAAATCATCACCTAAGTCCGACCATCCGTCACCATCGGTGTCAATGCAGCCAGCGCGGTCTTCGGTACTGGTTCCGTAATTGTACGGGCATGCGTCCATGAAATCAGCGACGTTATCACCGTCGTAATCTGGGGCCATATACTCAAGATTGCCATTGGTGTTGTCAAGGTAGGTCACGTGCAGGTTATCATTGGAATCAATCGCTAATGAGGAATACGAGCCGACGTCATCTGTGCTGTCGAGCGAGACTGGAGTGCTCCAAGAAGAGCCATCATAGGTCATGTACTCAAGATTGTCATTGGTGTAATCATAATAGGTCACGTGCAGGTGATCATTGGAATCAATCGCTAATGAGGATTGAAAGCCGACGTAATCTGTGCTGTCGAGTGTGACCGGTGTGCTCCATGAGGAGCCGTCATTGGTCATGTACTCAAGATTGTAATTGGGGTATGAATCAAGATAGGTCACGTGCAGATTATCATTCGAATCAATCGCTAATGAGGACTCCCTGCCGACGTTACCTGTGCTGTCGAGTGAGACCGGTGTGCTCCATGAAGAGCCGTCAAAGGTCATGTACTCAAGATTGCCATTGGAGGAGTCAAGGTAGGTCACGTGCAGGTGATCATTGGAATCAATCGCTAATGAGGAATCGGCGCCGACGTTATCTGTGCTGTCGAGTGAGACCGGTGTGCTCCAAGAAGAGCCATCATAGGTCATGTACTCAAGATTGGAATTGGTTTGGTCAAGGTAGGTCACGTGCAGGTGATCATTGGAATCAATCGCTAATGAGGAAAACTGGCCGACGTAACCTGTGCTGTCGAGCGAGACCGGTGTGCTCCAAGAAGAGCCATCATAGGTCATGTACTCAAGATTGTCATTGGTGTAATCAAGATAGGTCACGTGCAGGTTATCATTGGAATCAATCGCTAATGAGGAATCCTCGCCGACGTAACCTGTGCTGTCGAGCGAAACCGGTGTGCTCCAGGAAGAACCATCATAGGTCATGTACTCAAGATTGTAATTGGTGTAGTCATAATAGGTCACGTGCAGGTTATCATTGGAATCAATCGCTAATGAAGAATCATAGCCGACGTTATCTGTGCTGTCGAGTGTGACCGGTGTGCTCCAGTAGTCATTGGCGACGACAAAAGAAGTATCTTCATTGGATTCATTCAAATTCGCAGAAGTTGAA
>Ga0209830_10000789_pt1 | contig 30506 bp, 29 predicted proteins | sample ArcticOcean_MG_C_12_FD_187439 | JGI IMG/M metagenome (GOLD analysis project Ga0209830, IMG submission 187439) | Marine microbial communities from western Arctic Ocean - ArcticOcean_MG_CB8_130 (SPAdes) (version 2) | ecosystem: Environmental > Aquatic > Marine > Oceanic | place: Arctic Ocean...
TTTTACTATTGGTCAGATTCAGACTTAGATGGATATATGGATGAGCATAACTTAGAAAATGAATTTGATTATTTTGACCCAACAAAAGTAGATGAAAAAAGAGAATGTGGGCTTCATAACCAAGGTGCTAAAAAATGAAAAAATTATTATCACATTTAGATTGGCTAGAGTCAGAAGCTATACATATTATGAGGGAAGTAGCGGGCCAATGTAGTAATCCGGTTTTACTTTTCTCTGGTGGAAAGGATTCCCTTTGCTTGCTAAGAGTTGCAGAAAAAGCTTTTAGGCCTGGAAGATTTCCTTTTCCAATGATGCATATTGATACAGGTCATAACTATCCTGAAGTAATTAATTTTAGAGATAAAAAAATAAATGACTTAGGCGAAAGATTGATTGTAGCCTCACTTGAAGACTCAATGAAAAAAGGATCGATTGTTTTAAAATCTAATGACGAGCCAAGAAATAAATACCAATCAATAACATTGCTAGAAGCGATTGAAGAGCATGGGTTCGATTGTTGTATTGGTGGTGCGAGAAGAGACGAAGAAAAAGCAAGAGCAAAAGAAAGGATAATGAGTTTTCGTGATGAATTTGGCCAATGGGATCCAAAAAATCAAAGACCTGAACTTTGGGATTTATATAATGCAAAAGTGCACAAGGGTGAAAATATTAGAGCATTTCCAATCTCAAATTGGACAGAAATGGATGTTTGGCAGTATATTGAAAGAGAAAAACTTGAACTACCTAACATTTATTTTGCCCACCAAAGAGAAATTGTTAGAAGAGATAACTCTATTGTCCCAGTAACCAATGTAACTCCTGTAAGAGAAAATGAGTTAGTGGAAAAAATTATGGTTAGATTCAGAACTGTTGGAGATATAACTTGTACAGCCCCTGTTGAGAGCGATGCCGATACAGTCGAAAAAATAATATTAGAAACTGCTACAACATCAATCTCAGAAAGAGGTGCAACAAGGCTTGATGACCAAGTTTCCGAAGCATCTATGGAGCAGAGAAAAAAAGAAGGGTATTTTTAAAATGAATAAAATTACAAATAATACTGTACTTAGATTTATGACTTGCGGAAGTGTTGATGATGGAAAAAGCACAGTCATCGGGAGGCTACTGTTTGATACTAAAACAATTTTAACTGATACCTTAAGTCAAATTGAAAAAACTTCCAAGAAAAAAGGTATGGCAGAGGTTGATCTTTCATTAATAACTGACGGGCTACAAGCAGAAAGAGAACAAGGTATTACTATTGATGTTGCCTATCGATATTTTAGTACTGGAAACCGTAAATACATCATAGCTGACGCCCCTGGTCATGAGCAATATACCCGAAATATGGTTACAGCTGCGTCCACTGCACAACTTGCAATAATTTTAATCGATGCTAGAAAGGGAATTTTGACGCAAACTAAACGTCATACTTATTTAGCAAAATTACTTGGAATAAAGCATGTAATAGTTGCTGTAAATAAAATGGATTTGATTCAATATGATGAAGCTCAATACAAATCTATTTGTGAAGATTATAAAAAATTTGAAAAAAATATCTCACCTTCAAATGCACCTATTAATATTAATTTTTTACCCATATCAGCACTTAAAGGGGACATGATTGTTGATAGAGGCAATTCAATGGCTTGGTATAAAGGAGCGACACTGCTGCAATTTCTAGAAGATCTTGATACTAGCGAAGATATTAAAGAATCGTCATTGCGTTTCCCTGTTCAATATGTATGTCGACCAAGAGAATCTGCCAATAAAGAGTTACATGATTTTAGAGCATTTATGGGTAGAATTGAATCTGGCCTTCTTAAGGTTAATGATAAAGTTAAAGTTTTACCATCTGGACATGTGTCATCAATAAAAGAAATTAGAATTGGAGAGCAATTAATTGAAGAAGCAATTCCCGAACAATCAATTGCTGTTTCATTAGCAGATGAAATTGATATTTCTAGAGGTGATATGTTAGTTCATTATAATGACACAGTTGGTGCAATTAAAAATTTTACAGGAATGGTTTGTTGGTTTGCAGAAGCACCACTATCAGCGAACAGAACTTATTTGATTATGCACACCACACAAACAGCAAAAGCTAAAATTACAAGCATCAACTACAAAGTCAACATTCAGACTCTTGAGTCAGAAGAAGTAAATGAGCTAAAAACAAATGATATTGCAAATATCTCATTTAAATTAGCACAGCCATTAATTGTTGATAGTTATAATGAAAACAGAGGTACTGGGGCTTTTATTATAGTTGATGAATCGACATTTCACACCGTAGGTGCTGGAATGATTCAATTATTGGATTAGTAAGAAAAATAACATAAAATATTGATTATTAAAAAAGGAAAGTAAAAATGACTTATGTTGTAACTGAAACTTGTATTCAATGTAAATATACAGATTGTGTTGATGTTTGTCCGGTTGACTGCTTTGTTGAAGGACCGAATTTTCTAGCAATTGACCCAGAAGAATGTATTGACTGCACTCTATGTGTTGCAGAATGTCCAGTAGAAGCGATTTTTGCTGAAGATGATGTGCCTGAAGATCAGCAAGATTTTATAGAAATAAACGCAAGGTTAGCTAAGGTATGGCCGGTTATTACAGCAAGAAAAGATGCGCTCCCAGATGCAGATAAGTTTAATGGTGAGCCAAATAAGCGTGAGCTACTAATCGAAAAATAAAAGTTACTTCTGGGTAGCTTTTATTTATTCCATAAATTAGTTTTCGTGATTGTAAACAATCCAAAACTAATCAAAAAAAACAAGCCTAGCGATAGCCCAAAAGTTGAAAACCAAACAATTGGCACTAAAATTCCAGCTGTAGCTGAAGCAAATAACATTTGCGTAAAGGCTTGCGCTGAAGCCGCAGTTCCTCTAATTTTAGGGAAGCAATCTAATCCAGCCAATGAAATAATAGGCATAACAGATGCCATACCTATGTTGTAAAGTGCAATAAACCCTATATTAAAAAAGGCATTATCGGGCATAAAGCTACAAAATAATAAATTAGATGATGCAATACAAAACATAAAATAATAGCCAAATTTAAGTACCGATGATGGCTTTATAACGCCTGCAGTTTTCTTTGAAATGAATGATCCAATTAACATTCCAGATACAGTTGGTATAAATAGATATCCAAATTGCTGTGCAGTAAAGCCTAAATGGTCAATCAAAAAAACTGGGCTAGCTAATACATAAATGAAAAAAGCTGAAAAATTAGCAGAAACGGAAAGAATTAATAAAATAAATTCTTTGTTAATTAGTAGTGATTTATATCTTTCAATTATGCCTGTAAATGTAATTGGGACGAGCATGTTTTTTGTCATAGTTTCAGGTAAAATTTTTGATCCCATATATATCGAAACTGCAGCATAGAGAGCTAAGAAAATAAATATACCTTGCCAATGAAAACCTAAAAGGAGCCCTCCGATCATTGGCGCAATTGCTGGAGCTATGCCAAATAAAATTTGAACAGTCGCCATTACTCTTTGAGCTTCTGCCCCTTCGTAAAGATCTCTTACCATTGCTCTCGCAACAACACTTCCAGCGCCCCCACCAACTCCTTGTAATGCTCTAAAGAACCACAAAGATTCAATTGAAGTGGATAAAGCACATCCTATAGATGCGAAGAAAAATAATAGTAACCCCCATTGCATAGTTTTAATACGCCCTATTCCATCTGAAATTGGACCATGAAATAAAAGCATAAGTGTGTAAGGAAGAAGATAGAAAGTAAGGGTTTGCTGAATTGCTTCTGGGGAAGCTAACAAATCCTCAGATAGCATATGAAACGCAGGTAAATAAGTATCAATAGCAAAAGGTGCTACTGATGTTAATGCAGCTAATGTTATAACTCTAGGATTGAGAAAAAGACTCATACTACTTTAATTATATTGCAATTAAGGAGTAGCGTGAAATTTTGCTAGTCTATCTTTTTCGTCACCGTTTTCTATTTTTTTAGAATTCGCATTTGTTCTAAAAATGATAGGTTTAGCTTCAACACCAGGGTTTTGAGAGTCTTTTATTGCTTTATCAATTATGTGTCGATCTGGAGACTTTGAACAAACTGGGTCAGCGCCTTCGGCATTTCCAGTTAATAAAAGTGCTTGGCATCTGCAGCCACCTAAATCATTTTCTTTTTCAGAACAGCTTCTACAGGGTTCTTGCATCCAATCATCACCACGAAATTTATTGAAAGCTGGTGAATCGTACCAAGCTCCTTTTAAAGGTGAATCTTTAACATTTGGAAATTCTAAATTAGGAATCACTCTTGCAGAATGGCACGGGAGAACATCTCCATTAGCAGTTACTATCATAAATACCTCACCCCAACCATTCATACATTTTTTTGGTCTATCATCAAAATAATCTGGCACCACAAAAAATATCTTCATCTTATTGCCAGCACGCTCTCGAAACTTATTTGTTACTTTTAATGCATTCTCTACTTGTTCTTTTTTTGGCATTAACTGATCTCTATTCACTAATGACCATCCATAATATTGAGTATTAGCTAGCTCTATATAATCTGCCCCTAGACCTTCTGCCATTTCAAGAATTTCTTGAATATGATCGATATTATATCGATGCATAACAACATTTAGTACCATTGGATATCCTCTATCCTTGATCATAGCGGCTACTTTTTGTTTTAATTTGAATGTTTTAGTGTTGGTTATAAAATTATTGATTTCTTCAGTTATATCATGCATTGATAATTGAATATGATCGAGACCACCATCTTTTAGTGCGTCAATTCTTTTCTCATTCATACCTGCGCCAGATGTTATTAAATTACTGTAATAACCTAGCGAACTAGCTTCAGTCACAATCTCTTCGATATCTTTCCTTAGTAATGGTTCTCCTCCAGAAATTCCAAGCTGAGCAGCCCCTAAATCTCTTGCTTCCCTTAAGACCTTAATCCATGAATCAGTATCTAGTTCATTTTGAGTATGTTTATCAAAATCTGTTGGGTTATAACAAAAAGCACACTGAAGTGGACATTGATAGGTAATTTCGGCAAGCAACCATAATGGTTGTGTTGATGTTGTTGACGCTGAAACTCCGTTATTTTTATCATCCATATTTATTCACCTAATTTATTTTTTCAATCCAAGCTTTATCTAAAGCTAACTCTATCATCCCAATAATATCCTTACTAATGTTTGGTGCATCTATGAATTTTTTACTTAATGTCTCTGTTATTAATTCAACAGTTGACTCACCGTTAACTAAATTTAAGACCTCTCCAGCACTTCCATTTAATTTAACCATACCCTCTGGAAATAATATTACATAGCAATCCTGTGCCTTCTCCCATTGAAATCTATGGTGTGCTGCAATCTTATATATATCTTTAGCTTCAATGGTCATAATTAATTATTGGTTGTCTCAGGTAGTCTCTATCTTCTACTTTTATATTTGATGATGCAAGCATAATTGAATCTGCAATAACCCATAAAACATTTAGTTTGAATTGTAAAATCTCCAAAGCTTGCTCTTGAGTTTCTCTTGTCTGACTAAAATAATCTAATGTTACTCCAAGACCATGAGCAACATCTCTTCTTGCTTCGGTTAAACGCTTTTTAAAGTAAGAAAGTCCTGATTCGTCTATCCAAGGATACATTTCAGGCCAAGAACTGATTCTTTGTTGGTGAATATGTGGAGCAAATAACTCTGTCAAAGATGAACAGACTGACTCTTGCCAAGAACGTTGTTTAGCAAAATTTATATACGCATCAACTGCAAATCTAACACCTGGACTAACATGCTTAAGAGAGGTTACATCTTCTCTTGATAAACCCACAGCTTTACCTAAATTAATCCATGCCTCAATACCGCCCTCAACTTCTCCTTCACCATCATGGTCAAGAATTCTAACAATCCATTCTTTTCTTATCTCCTGATCTGGGCAATTAGATAGAATTGCGGCATCTTTTAATGGAATGCTGATTTGATAATAAAATCTATTTAGCACCCAGCTTTGAAGTTGCTCTTTTGATAATTTACCTTCGTACATCATTACGTGAAAAGGGTGATATATATGATATCCCTTCCCTTTCTCTCTTAATTTATCTTCAAATTCTTTTCTTGTCCAAGGTTTACTCATCAATTATCCTTAAATAATAATATCCATGCCGTCATACGACACTTCAATATTATGAGAATTCAAAATTTTGCGCTCATCTGAATCTTCTCTTAAAATAGGGTTAGTATTATTGATATGAATTAGAATTTTTCTTGGCTTTTTCAGGTTGCTTAAAGTTTCCATAATACCTCCTTTACTTGACTGATCTAGATGTCCCATTTCACTGGCTAATTTATTATTAATCCCATGTCTTGACATCTCATCATTGGTCCATACGGTTCCATCAATTAAAACTACATCAGCGTTACTCATATACTCAAGAACATTATCTTCAATAACCCCTAAGCCTGGGGCATAAAATAAGTTTTTGCCTGTTTTAGTATCTTCCATTTTATAACCAACATTATCGCCAGGAACTGTGTTGTGTCTATGAGGTGAGTAAGGTGGCGCCTCACTTTTGAGAGGGACCGCTGTAAAAATTAAGTTATCTGCTTTTGGGATAGTGTAAGGAACTTGCTCAGTTGAAACTTCATGCCAATTCACGCCTCTAAAATGTTCTAAGATATTAAAAATTGGGTAGCCTGTAGTCATATCTTCATATACTGATTTTGTACAATATATATCCCAAGGCTTATCATGCTCTCTTAAAATCAATAGCCCAGTGGCATGATCAATTTGACCATCGGTTATTACAATTGATGATATACCTGTATCCCTAATCTTCCTAGCTGGCTGAAGTGGTGGGAAGGATTCAATTTGAGCTCTGATGTCAGGTGACGCGTTAAATAAAATCCAATCTTCACCATTTGAACTTACGGTTATAGAAGATTGTGTTCTTGCAGTTAAATTACAATTATTAGCTCTTAAGCCTGCACAGTTTTCACAATTACAATTCCATTGGGGAAATCCTCCACCAGCACCTGAACCTAAAACTCTTATATGCATGAACAAACCTAATTAATATTAAAGATGAATACTGAATGATAGCCATCGAATGAAACAGGGGAAAATATCTAAAGAAAACTCATGAAATCCATGAGTTATTCTGAAATAGAGCGTCCTAAAATCTTTGCGATCGCAGTTAATTCTTTCATCAATACTTTCAGTTCTTCTGGATTAATTGCTTGATCAGCATCACACCAAGCATCACATGGATTAGGATGCATTTCTACTAATAACCCATCTGCACCAGCTGCAATGCCTGCCCTTGATAAGGCTGCCACCATCCATGCTTTTCCGCCAGCATGTGAAGGGTCAATGATTACAGGTAAGTGTGTTTCTTTCTTCAAAACTGGAATTGCCGTAACATCAAGAACATTGCGATAATAAGTTTCGAAAGTCCTAATACCTCTTTCACAAAAAATAATATTATGATTTCCACCTGATGCAATATATTCTGCAGCCATCAACCATTCTGAAATTGTCGCAGACATCCCTCTTTTTAAGATAACAGGGACGTTTATCTTTCCGACTTCTTTAAGTAATTCAAAGTTTTGCATACTGCGCGTACCAATTTGAATTACATCTACTTTTTGTTCTAAAAATTTATCCAAATGTCTGACATCTAAAAGCTCAGTCACAATCGGAAGACCAGCTTTGTCAGCTGCCTCTCTAAACATATTGAGCCCATCAAATCCAGAGCCCTGAAAGGAATAAGGACTAGTTCTTGGTTTGAAAGCTCCGCCTCGCATCAATTTTACACCTGCAGCCTTTACTGCATTAGCAGATTTCTCCATTTGATCTGGAGTTTCAACAGAGCAAGGTCCAGAAATAATCTGAATATGATCGCCGCCAATTAAATGGCCTTTTATATTTATAACCGTATCTTTAGGATGCCATTCTCGTGCAACAATTTTATATGGCTTAACAATACTAAGAGCTTGCTCAACCCCTGGTAAGGATTGTAATAATTCAGGGTCAAGAAGACGTTCGTCACCAACGGCTCCAATTACTGTTTTTTCAGTACCTTTTGAAACTGTACCTTCAAGTCCTTTTTCTTTAATTCTTTGAAGAACATTCTCAATATCTGCTTCAGTCGCTAAATTGTTCATTACAATAATCATAAAAATCCTATATATTACAGTTACTTAGATACTTAATAAATGCTTTATTTTCATGCTCTAAGCCTACGCTCACCCTTAAAAATTCAGGTAAACCATAATTAGAGATAGGCCTAACGATTATGCCATTATTCAATAAGTGGTGATAATACATCATTGCGGTCTTCTCGTCTTCTAATTTAAAACTCACAAAATTACCATGAGATGGAATAAATTCTAAATTTAACATCTCAAAAGCATCTGTTAATTGCTTCATGCCACTCTTATTAATACTTCGACTTTCTTCAATAAATTTTTTGTCGCTAAGCGATGCTGTTGCGGCAATTTGTGCGATATGATTCACATTGAATGGTTGTCTAACTCTATTCATCAACTCAATTAATTCAGGTGAGCTAACACCATAGCCAATTCTTAGACCTGCTAAGCCATATGCTTTTGAAAAGCTTCTTGAAACGATAAGATTTTTGTAATTACTTAGCCATCCAAATGAATCTGATTTTAAACTATCATCAAGATATTCATCATAAGCCTCATCTAAAACAACGACAATATTTTCAGGGACATTATCTAAAAAGTCTTTTAAAGTTTTCTTTTTGATTAAAGTTCCAGTTGGGTTATTAGGATTAGCAATAAAAATTAATTTTGTTTTATCAGAAATTAATGATAAAAAAACATCTAAATTGTGAGAATAATTATTAGAAAGTGCTTCAATGCCTTCAGCTCCTATAGCCTGAGTGACTATTTTATACACCGCAAAAGCATGCTCAGAAAAAATTATTTGGTCTCCGTCGGCTGCAAAGGTCCTAGCAGCTAACTCTAAAACATCATTTGATCCATTACCAATTATTATTTGCTTTGGGCTAATCAAAAACTTATTGCTTAATGCTTTTTTTAAATAGTAACTATTCCCATCAGGATAACGTTCAATTTCGCATAAAGAATCATTTATTGACTTCATTGCTAAAGGGCTAATACCCATTGGGTTTTCATTAGAAGCAAGTTTTATGATTTTGTCTTCTGGAATACCAATCTCACGCGCAACTTCTTTAATTGGCTTTCCACCCTGATAAGGATCTATTTCAGAAATATAATTTGGAACAACAATGGACATAGTGAGAATTAATTTTTTGGGTAAGAGCCAAGTATTTTCATGAATGATGCTTTAGATTCAATTATATCCAAAGCGGCTTTAATTGATTTATGGGTTTGATGCCCCTCAATATCAATAAAAAAAACATACTCCCACATACCAATCTTAGAGGGTCTTGACTCAAGCTTGGTCATGCTAACTTTATTTTTTGCAAAAGGAGCTACTAATTCAGCTATCGCTCCTGGTTTATTTTTTGTTGCGACGACAATTGAGGTTTTGTCATTGTTAGATGGTTTTACATCTTGTGAAGATAAAACTAAAAACCTAGTTGAATTATTTTGTTCATCTTCAATATTTTCAAACAATACTTTTAAATTAAATAAATCAGCAGCTCTGCTGCTTGCAATCGCTGCAGTATTATTTTTCTTAGAAGCTAGCTTTGCTCCTTCAGCATTGCTCATCACAGCTACTTTTTTTATATCTGGAGCATTATTCATTAACCACTCATGACATTGAGCTAAAGACTGACCATGGGCATAAATAGTCTTAATATTTTTAATATTATTATCTCTTGAAAGAAAGAAATGATGTACAGGTAGAATTATTTCACCGCAAATTTTTAATTCTTTTGTTAATAGTAAATCTAGAGTTCGGCTAATTGCTCCCTCTGTAGAATTTTCAACAGGAACTACACCATAATGTGCAATACCAGACTGAACATAATTAAAAACTTCATCAATACTATCTGTTGGAATAGTTTCGATCTTTTCGCCAAATTGCCGAATAGTTGCTTCTTCGCTAAATGTTCCTAAGGGGCCCAAGAAAGAAACGCTTAATTTTTTTTCTAATGCACGACAATTAGAAATAATTGATTTAAAAATATTGGCAATACTTTCACTTGAAAGTGGGCCTTTATTTTCTTTCAATAGACTCAAAAGAACTTGAGCCTCTCTTTCTGGTCGATATATAACGCCATCATTTTTAAGCTTCCCGACCTCCTGAGCAATGAAAGCCCTCTTTGATATTAAATCTAATAATTTAGCATCAATTTTATCTATATCATCTCTCAGTTTGTTAAGATTTTTTTTCATTTAATGAGTTTTTCTAAATTCTTTCATATAGTCTACCAAAGCAATAATCCCCTCAAATGGCATTGCATTATATATTGAAGCACGAAGCCCCCCAATAATTCGATGGCCTTTCAAACCAAACAAACCATTTCTTTCAGCACCAACCAAAAAATCATTAGTCAGCTCATCGTTATGAATATTAAATGCAACATTCATTCTTGATCTGTTCACCACATCTACATTATTAATGTAAAAGTCAGTTGAATCAATAAAATCGTAGATGTAATTTGATTTCTTAAGATTAATCTTTTCAATAGAATCTAAACCACCCTGCTCTAATAGCCATTTAAATACCAATCCTGCGATATAAATTCCGTATGATGATGGAGTATTAATCATAGAGTTATTTTCTGATTGTATTTTCCAATTTAATGTTGATGGAGTTTTCTTATCTGCAAAATCTAATAAATCATCTCTTACAATTAAAATAGTTAAACCTGCAGGGCCAATATTTTTCTGGGCGCCGGCATATATGACTCCATAATTTGAAACATCAATTGGCCTTGATAATATAGTTGAGGACATATCACAAACAATTGGTACATTTTTAATATTTGGATCATCAAAGTACTCAACTCCCTGAACAGTTTCATTCAAACAAAAATGTATATAAGCATCATCTTTTTTATATTTCCATGAATCAATATTAGGAGCTTTGGAAAAGTTTATATTTTCAGACGAGGCAGCAACATTAAGCCCTAAGAAAGGTTGTGCATCAGTAAAAGATCTTTTTGACCAATACCCTGATATCACATAACTTGCTGTTCTGTTATTTAATAAGTTCATTGGAACCATAAAGTTCTGTGTTACCGACCCACCTTGGAGGAATAAAATTTTATAATTTTTTGGTACATTTAATAATTTTTTTAAATTCAACTCAGCATTTTTTATTATAGGAGCATATTCTTTCCCTCTGTGCGACATCTCCATAACTGACATACCAGTTCCATTCCAATCTAATAATTCAGACTGAGCTTTTATAAGCACTTCCTTAGGAAGGGTTGCTGGTCCAGCAGAAAAATTAAATTTGCAACTCATCTTGGCCATCGTCATCTATGTGATCTGTTTCGACTATTTTTTCCAATCCAGATAGTTTTTCATCAGCACCCAAATTAATTAAAGTTACACCCTGGGTTGCTCTTCCAAGTTCTCGTATCTCACTAACTCGTGTTCTAATTAAAACTCCACCTGTTGTAATAAGCATAATTTCATCTTGATCCCCTACTAGCTTTGCAGCTACCACAATTCCATTCCTATCGCTTACTTGGATTGCTTTTACTCCCTGAGTGCCTCTACCCGAACGTCTAAATTCAGATAATTGAGTTCTTTTCCCATATCCATTCTCTGTTGCAACTAAAACTGATTCAGCATCTGAGAAAGCAACTAGCAGCGATAAAACCTGATGATCGTCTCCTAACTTCATACCTCTAACTCCTCGAGCATTTCTTCCCATACTTCTAACAGCTGCCTCATCAAACCAAACAGCTTTACCTCCATTAGAAACTAAAACAATATCGTTACTACCGTTTGTAACTGAAGCACCAATTAAAAAGTCGCCATTATCTAACTTAATTGCAATAATTCCTGATTTTCTAGGGTTAGAAAAATCTGATAGGGGTGTTTTTTTAACTGTGCCTTTAGAGGTAGCCATAAAAATATATTGATCTTCAACAAAGTCCTTAACAGCTAAAATAGCATTTATTTTTTCTCCAGGCATAATCGGAAATAAATTTACTATAGGCTTACCTTTGCTAATTCTACTGCCTTGAGGAACCTCATAAACTTTTAACCAATAAACTTGACCGCGACTTGAAAAACAAAGAATATTGTCATGCGAATTAGCAACAAACATTTGCTCAATAAAATCATCGTCTTTTGTCGTCATTGCTTGCTTACCGCGGCCCCCTCTTTTTTGCGCTCTATAGTCATCTAAGACTTGAGCTTTGATGTATCCAGAAATAGTTAATGTCACAACCATTTCTTGTGGTGTTATGAGATCCTCAATAGACAAGTCTTCAGCATTTTCAATAATTTCACTCCTTCTCTTGTCTGCATACTCAGATTTCATTTCTTCAAGGTCATCGCTAATCATTTTTGTTACACGCTCAGAGTTGGATAAGATGTCTAATAAATCAACTATTGTATTCATAACCTCTTGATATTCAATAACAATTTTTTCTTGCTCTAGTCCAGTTAACCTTTGAAGTCTTAATTGAAGTATTTCCTGAGCTTGCAAATCAGAAAGTCTATATCCCGAATCTTTTAAACCAAACTCTACTGCGAGGCCGTCTGGTTTGGACAAATCTTCAGATTCTTTTTTCAGCATAGCTTCCACAACAGGAGAAATCCACGATTTCTTCATCAACTCTACTTTAGCTTCAGGAGGTGTTGGGGCAGCTTTAATTATTTTTATCATCTCATCCACATTTGCTAACGCAACAGCCAAACCTTCAAGTATATGTCCTCTGTTCCTTGCTTTTTTAAGTTCAAAAGTTGTTCTACGCGTTACAATTTCTCTACGATGCTTTAAGAATGCATCTAAAATTTCTTTTAAATTTAATAATCGAGGCTGGCCGCCAATTAAAGCAACCATATTCATTCCAAAACTATCTTGCAGCTGTGTTTGCTTGTATAGGTTATTTAAAACAACGTCAGGAATTTCTCCTCTTTTTAACTCAATTACTACTCGCATTCCTGATTTATCAGACTCGTCTCTCAAGTCAGAAATACCTTCTATTTTTTTTTCGGTAACTAATTCTGCAATTTTTTGAATAAAGTTTTTTTTGTTAACCTGGTAGGGTAATTCATCAACTATTATGGCTTCACGATTGCCTTTCTCAAGGGGCTCGATATGAACTCTCCCTCTCATAACAACTCGACCCCTTCCTGTTCTATATCCTTCTTTTACTCCAACGGTTCCGTGAATAATCCCCGCCGTAGGAAAATCTGGCGCAGGCATAATCTTAATCAACTCATCTATTGTTATTTCAGAGTCTGACAATAAAGCTAGAGTTGCGTCTATTGTTTCAGCTAAATTATGAGGGGGAATATTTGTGGCCATACCAACAGCAATTCCAGAACTGCCATTGATTAATAAATTCGGAATTCGGGCAGGCATTATCAAAGGTTCAAATTCTGATCCATCATAATTAGGTCCAAAATCAACTGTTTCTTTATCAATATCAGCTAATAATTCATGAGATATTTTTGACATTCTAATTTCGGTATATCTCATTGCTGCTGCATTATCGCCATCAACAGAACCAAAATTACCTTGACCATCAACCAACATATATCTCAAGCTAAAATCTTGAGCCATCCGAACTATTGTGTCATAAGCTGCAGTGTCTCCATGAGGGTGATATTTACCAATAACGTCACCAACAATACGTGCAGATTTTTTATACGGCCTATTAAAGCCATTACTCAACTCATGCATTGCATACAGCACTCTTCGATGAACTGGTTTTAAACCATCACGAACATCAGGAAGTGCTCTTCCCACAATTACGCTCATTGCATAATCAAGGTAAGAGGTTTTCATTTCATCTTCTAGGTTTACAGGGATTGTTTCTTTTGCGAATTCGTCCATATTTTTTTTAATTTTACTATTAATTTGAAGGAGGTAATTCCTTTTATTTTAGCATGTATACAGCTGAAAATATTACTCAGTAGAGCTTAATTTAGAGTGCTGATAAGTCTGTTTTAATATCGCCCACATCTTCCAACCCAACAGCAATTCTTATAAGGCTGTCAACGATACCAGAGCTGTCTCTTTCTTTCTGAGAGAGTCTTGAGTGAGTAGTGGTTGCTGGATGTGTTATCGTTGACCTTGTATCGCCTAAATTAGCAGTAATTGAAATTAATTTAGTTGAATCAATTAAATTCCATGCGTCTGCTTTATTTCCCTTTAATATGAAAGACACAATACCCCCGCCAGCAGATTGTTGATTCATAGCTAATTCATGTTGAGGATGTGAAGGTAGTCCAGGATAATAAACTTTTAATACTGTTTTTCTCTGCTCTAGCCATACAGCCAAATCCATTGCTTTCGCAGAATGAGCATCCATTCTTATCTTCAAAGTTTCTAAACCTTTAAAAAATACCCAAGCATTAAATGGACTCATTGATGTTCCAGCTGATCGTAAAAATTTAGCAATGTGATTCATATGATCTTTTTTACCTAAAACAGCTCCACCCAAACACCTGCCCTGACCATCAAGGTATTTTGTTGCAGAATGAATAATTATATCAGCGCCAAATTGAATTGGTAATTGATGAGCTGGGGTACAAAAACAATTATCAACGACCAACAAGGCATTTGATTGGTGAGCCAAATCAGACAAAGCACTAATATTGCAAATTTCAGTTAATGGGTTTGAGGGAGTTTCAACAAAAAAAAGCTTTGTATTTTTTTTAACAGCACTTTGCCATTCATTTAAATTAGTTAGAGAAACGTAAGTTACATTTAATCCCCATTTAGTTAAAATGGTATCGAATAAGTTTACTGTTGTTCCAAATACACTTTTAGATACAATGATGTGATCACCTGTTTCACATAAACCCATAACGCAAGCTAAAATTGCTGCCATACCCGTTGAGGTTGCGACACATTGCTCCGCACCTTCAAGACTTGCTAAGCGTTCTTCAAACATTCTTACAGAAGGGTTGGTGAAGCGAGAATAAACATTACCTGTTTCTGAATTAGCAAATCTAGCTGCCGCTTCCTTGGCATCTTTAAAAATGAAACTTGATGTTAAATATAGAGCCTCGGAATGTTCACCTTGATCAGATCTTATCGATCCTGCTCTAACTGAATTTGTTTCAAATTTTTTGTTGTTTTTCATTTAAATTTCTAATTCCTATTTAGCTACTTTGACAAATGTCTAGGTGTAGCAATTTGGTGTAAATCAACCCCTCTGCTTTTAGTGCCGTCTAACCCTATAGATATATTTAATATATAAAATCAAAAAGGCCCCTATTGTTGCATTTTTTTGCGTACTTTAATTCTATTTGCTTCAAATAAAAATACCCATTAAGCATTAATTTGCTAAAACAGGTAGAAGATTGGTGTAGCAGTTATTTTTTCGCCCTGCAATCTGAATAAAACGATGATTACTAAATTATCCTCTTAATAAAGAAAAATACAAGTTTAGAAAAGCTAAGCTAATTCTCCCTCCTCACTCTCAGGAAGAGTAAAACTGAAATCTAATTGAGATGTTGTAATTGATGTATCAATATTCTTAATATTATCTGCCCTTTGCGACTCAAGTTTATTTAAGTAATTTTCGTCAATTTTTCCTGTTACGTATATTCCATCAAAGCATGAACAGTCGAAAGTGTTTAAATCTTTACTTTCTTGAGTAATATTTTTCTTCAATTCCTCTAAGTCTTGATAAATTAGTCCATCCGCACCAATTTCTTTACATATGTCCTTATCAACTTTATTAAAAGCTATTAATTCATGTCTTGATGGCATATCAATACCATACACATTTGGATACCTTACTGGTGGTGCAGCAGACGCTAAATAAACATTTTTAGCTCCAGCGTCTCTTGCCATCTGAACAATTTCTCTTGCCGTCGTTCCTCTCACAATAGAATCGTCAATTAATAAAACATTTTTACCTTCAAACTCTACTTTGATTGGATTTAATTTTTGTCTAACAGATTTTTTTCTTAATGCCTGTCCCGGCATAATAAAAGTTCTGCCAATATACCTATTTTTAATAAAGCCTTCGCGAAAATCTGCATTTAGCATTAAAGATACTTCGAGAGCGCTGGGCCGACTTGTATCTGGAATCGGAATAACAACATCAATTTTAATATCAGCCCACTCTTTTTTAATTTTTTTAGCAAGTGATTTACCCATATTTAGTCTAGTTTGATAAACAGAAACGCCATCAATCATTGAGTCTGGTCTTGCTAGATATACATACTCAAAAATACAGGGGGATTGCTTAGTATTTGACATACATTTTTTTGAGTAAAAATTACCCTCCATATCAATAAATATAGCCTCTCCTGGTTCAACATCTCTCAAAAGCTTAAAGCCTAAAACATCAAGAGCTACGCTTTCTGAGGCTACAATGTATTCAGGCCCATCAGTTGTTTCGTTCACACCAATAACTAAAGGCCTAATCCCATTAGGGTCTCTAAAAGCTAACAACCCAAAGTTATTAATCATAGAAACGACAGCAAAAGCACCTTCACATCTTTCATATACAGAACTAACTGCTTCAAAAATTATGTCAGATGTTAAAACATTTTCTTGGGTAGCTTTTCCAATCGAATTAGCTAAAACATTTAATAAAACTTCTGAATCAGAGTTGGTGTTAATGTGCCTAAGATCTTCTTTAAACATATCACCTTTAAGACGCTCAGAATTTGTTAAATTTCCGTTATGTCCTAAAACGATACCATAAGGAGAGTTTACATAAAACGGTTGGGCTTCAGCTACAGAAGAGGAGCCAGCTGTTGGATAGCGAACATGACCTATACCAATATTGCCAGTTAAATTTCGCATGTGTCTCGTATGAAAAACATCTTTTACAAGGCCATTATTTTTATGCATTTTTATTCGGCCTGCACTACAGGTGGCTATACCTGCTGCATCTTGACCTCTATGTTGCAAAACAAGCAAACCATCGTAGAGCATTTGGTTTACAGGGTTATTAGCAACAATACCAATTATTCCACACATAATTAACTCTCTTAAAAATTAGGTCAGAATAGGATGTTATTTTACCTTGTTACTCCATTCGTGTGGTAAATAAGATAAAGTTTTATTTATTAATGACTTGATAACAGGTACAGATATTGAATCAGCTAAACGAACATCACTTATAAACGTTGTTTTTTCAATAAGAAAAATTATGATAAATGTTATTAAGATTCCTCTCATAAATCCAAAAATACTACCCATGATAATATTCAAAAATCCTAATCCAACATTTTTTATTAAGCTATTTAATAAAGAGGCCACAAATGCTGCTAACAATAAAATAATTACAAATATAACCATATAAATTATTATAAAGTTTATGCGTTCGCCAAATTCAAAAGGTACATATTTTAAAAGGTCTCCACTAAAAAGGTTGGCAAAATAAAATGCCAAGACCCAACCAATTAATGAAAGTAATTCACGTGTAAACCCCCTATAGCAGCCAACTAATAAAGAAAAAGAAATAATAAAAATAAAAAAATAATCGAGATAACTCATTTAGCTATTGACGCTTAATTAGACCAGGAAAATTAGCATTCTTTAATTTTGTTAGAGCTTTTTGAGCCTCTTTTTTAGAATTAAAAAATTGTGTAGTAAGTTTTATTTTTTCTTGCCCAGAAAGCTTTATTTTTTTTATTTGAGTTTCTAATCCGATATTATTTATTTGATTACTCAGTTGTTGGGTTTTATTTATATCGCTAAATATTCCAATTTGAACGGTAAAAATTTTAGTATTATTTTCGACTTTATTAACACTATTAGTTTTTTTTTGTACTCCTTCAGTCCTTAATTTAACCAACTCAACTCTTTCTATATTATCTTTTATTCTAAAGCTTGCTGGAGCCATCTCTAAAAATGAAACCTTTATTTCCTTATTAACTTCTGCCTGCCCTGTATTTTTGACAAAAAACAACGACAGTGTAAATAAAATAATTAAAATAGTAATTGCCCCAATTAGCCTTCTTTTAGCTCTTTTAATTATCACACTTTCGTGAAAAGATTCTTTTAAAACAGCCATTATATATTTACTCCTTTCATAATTTCACTCACCGCAAAAAAAGAACCATAAATTATTATATTATCATTAAGCTTAGATTTCTTAAGGACATTCTTATAAGATTGATCTAAAGTATCAAATTTATTAATCACTGCTTTATTGTTATATTTTTTAATTGTATCAATAATTACATCTATTTTTTGTGCTCTAGAATCCTTTACTTCGCTTATAAACCATTCATCTACAATATCAGCAAATGGCATCAATACTTGTTTGATATTTTTATTTTTTAATATAGAAAAGACAGCATAAACTTTTCCACTATTTCTTGAGGTGCTGAAAAAATTGTATAAATTAATTGTAGCATCATAATTGTGCGCCACATCAACTAAGATATAAGGTTGATTCGATAGAATTTGAAGCCGGCCTTTTATTCTTGTACCTCTAATACCTTCTTTAATTGACTTTAATTTTACAGGGAGTTTTTTTTGTAGCAGGCTAATTGCACGAAGACATCCCGCTAGGTTTGTGAGCTGGTTATTTCCTTTTAACATTGGTAGGGGTAATTCGTCCATCAAAATATTATTACTTTTAAAACTATAACTTTTCGAAGAAAGCTTATAGGAATAATCATCATTAAGAATTGATAATGATGCTTTCAATTCGTTTAGTTCCGCAATCATTGATTGCGGTATATTTTCAAAGTTTAAAATTGCATGCTTATGAGGTCTGCATATTCCAGATTTCTCATGTGCAATTTCTTCAATAGTGTCACCTAAAAATTCTTGATGGTCCATTCCTATTGATGTAATTAAAGATAATTGTGGTTCAAAAATATTTACTGCATCCAATCTCCCCCCTAGCCCTACCTCCATAATCGCTATATCTACCTTTTTTTCGATAAATATATTCATCGCTGCCAAGGTCGTTATTTCAAAATAAGTAAGCTTTATTGATTTTTTTTGGGCATTAATTAAATCTAGAGACCTAAGAATAGTTTTGTCACTAACTTGTTCTAAATTTATCCTTATTCTTTCATTAAATTTAAAAAGATGAGGGGAGGTGAAGCAACCAACTGAATAGCCAGCTTTGCTATAAATCGTTTCTAAAAAAGCACAAACCGAACCTTTTCCATTTGTGCCACCAACAGTGATAATTGGAAATTTCGGATCAATATTAACATAATTTTTTACTCTACCCACCCTGTCGAGTCCCATTTTTATGGACTGACCGGCAGCATCAGAATAAAAAGTATTTATATATTCGTGAAGCTTTCTCAACTAGCACTTAAATGAGTTATAAGTCCAACAAGAGATTTTCTCATTTGCCTTCTATCAACAATTAAATCAATTACCCCGTGTTCCAATAAGAATTCAGCTTTCTGAAATCCGTCAGGTAACTTTTCTCTTACAGTAGATTCAATTACTCTTGGGCCAGCAAATCCAATTAGAGCTTTTGGTTCAGCAATAATTATATCGCCTAACATTGCAAAACTTGCGGAAACACCACCCATTGTTGGGTCTGTAAGAATTGAAATGAATGGTAGTTTAGAAGCAGCCAGCTTTGTTAACACTGCGCTAGTTTTGGCCATTTGCATTAATGATAGTAATCCTTCTTGCATTCTAGCACCACCACTTGCGGCGACACAAATAAAAGGGGTGTTATTTTTAATAGCTGCATTCACTCCTAGTACAAATTTCTCACCTACTACAGAACCCATTGATCCACCCATAAAGTCAAACTCAAATGCTGCAATAACAACTGGGATAGACTCAATTTTTCCCTCCATCACAATTAAAGCATCATTTTCTCCAAGTTTTTTCTGTGTTGAGGCTAACCTATCTTTGTAAAATTTTATATCCTTAAATTGTAATGGGTCTGTTGGTTTTATTTTGCTTCCAAGCTCAATTTGATTTGGGGTATCCATGAGCATAGCTAGTCTAGACCTTGCAGAAATTCTATTATGGAAGCCACAATTAGAACAAACCTCTAAATTCTTTTCTAAATCAGTTTTATAAAGAACAGTTTGGCATGTTGAGCATTTGTGCCACAAGCCTTCAGGCATATTCTTTTTGACCTGGCCTACAATTTTTTTAATTTTAGGCGGAATAATATTCTTTAACCAACTCATGCTGAAATTCCTTTATCTTTAGTAATAGAGATCTTTATTTCAACCATTAAGTTTCTAATATTATTAATTAGATCATCATCACTTGAATCTTCAATTTCTTGAACTATCCTACTTCCAATAACAACAGCATCTGAAATTTCTGCAACTTCTTTTGCAGTTTTAGCATCTCTTACACCAAAACCTACCCCGACTGGAAGCTCTGTAAATTCTTTTATATTCTTAACTTTTTTTGATACCTCTTTAATATCTATATTTGCTGAGCCAGTTACGCCTTTGAGTGAAACGTAATATAAAAACCCGGTAGCTTGATTAATTATCAATTTAATTCTTTTATCATCTGTTGTTGGCGATATAAGAAAAATACTATCAATATTATTCTCTTTTAATTTTTTAACAAATTGCTCTGATTCTTCTGGTGGATAATCAACAGTTATGACCCCATCTACATCAGCCTCTTTAATCAATGAAACAAAATTATCAATACCAATAGCTTCAATTGGATTTGCATAACCCATTAGAATTAATGGAGTTATTTTATTATTTTTTCTAAATTCTGCGGCTAACTTAATCGTTGTCGTGATACCAACATTATTTTTCAATGCTCTTTCGCTTGCTCTTTGAATAACTGGACCATCAGCCATAGGGTCAGAAAATGGTATTCCTAATTCAATCATATCGGCTCCCGCTGAAACAAGAGTATGCATTATTTCAACTGTCCTATCTGGATCTGGGTCGCCTGCAGTAAAGAAAGGGATTAATGCTTTTTCTTTTTTATTTTTTAAAGATTTAAAAGTAGCTTGAATTCTAGACATAATTTTTTATAAAGAGATTCCTGAAATATCTGCAACAGTATTAATATCTTTATCTCCTCTTCCTGATAGATTTACTAAAATTATTTCCTCTGGAGACATTTTTGCAGCAATTTTTTCTGCATAAGCAAGAGCATGGCTTGTTTCAAGAGCAGGGATAATTCCCTCTATTAAGCATAAATTATGAAAAGACTCCAAGGCTTCTTTATCTGTAATACCAACATACGTTGCTCTACCAGAGTCTTTTAACCATGAATGCTCCGGACCAACTCCTGGATAATCCAAGCCTGCAGATACAGAGTGAGTATCAATAATTTGACCTTCATCATTTTGCATTAAATACGTTCTATTTCCATGCAAAACCCCAATTGCGCTATTTGAGGTTAAAGGTGCAGCATGTTTACCCGTTTCAATTCCATCCCCTGCTGCCTCTACACCAACTAATCTCACATTTTTATCGTCAATATAAGGATAAAATATTCCCATTGCATTTGATCCTCCGCCAACACATGCAACTATCACATCGGGTTGTTTATTTTCAAGTTCTGGCATTTGAATCTTGCACTCTTTACCAACTACTGAATTAAAATCTCTAACCATCATTGGATATGGGTGGGGACCCGCAACGGTACCTATAATATAAAATGTATTAGATACATTAGTAACCCAATCTCTTAATGCTTCATTAAGTGCATCTTTTAAAGTCTTAGAACCGCTCTCGACAGGAACGACTGTAGCTCCTAGTAATTTCATTCTATAAACATTTGGCGATTGTCTTTTTATATCTTCGGCACCCATATAGACTACGCATTCTAGACCTAATCTAGCAGCAATTGTTGCAGTTGCCACTCCATGCTGACCTGCACCTGTCTCAGCAATAACCCGGGGTTTTCCCATTCTTTTAGCTAATAAGGCCTGTCCAACAGTATTATTTACTTTATGCGCTCCGGTATGATTTAAGTCCTCTCTTTTCAAATAAATTTTTGCTCCGCCAATCTTCTTGGTTAATCTTTCAGCAAAATAAATAGGACTTGGTCTGCCAACAAAATGTTTTAAGTCATGATGAAATTCGGCAAGAAAATCTGGGTCGTCTTTATATTTAGCATACATATCTCGTAGCTCGTCTAAAGCTTCAATTAAAGTTTCAGCGACAAAAGTGCCGCCAAATTGACCAAAATGGCCAAAATCGTCAGGTAAGTCATATGGCTGCATTATTTACTCCTAAAACAAAATTTTTCATCATACTAAGATCCTTTATTCCTTTGTCTATCTCCACACCGCCACTAACATCAACACCGTATGGATTTACGGAATTGATTAATGAAGAAACGTTTTTACTATCCAATCCGCCTGCAATAATTAGCGGTAATGGTAAGTTTTTAGGTATTAAGTCCCAATTAAATATTTTTCCAGTTCCCCCTCTCATTTCATGGGAGTAAGTATCTATCAGAATTGCTGAGCTTGAAACAAACAATTGACAATATTCTAGCAAATTAATTCCATCCTTGAGCGAAATAGCTTTTATATATGGTAAATTAAATTGGTTGCAAAATTTTTCGTCTTCATCCCCGTGGAATTGAAGCAAATTTACTCTCGATTCACTAATTACTGATAAAACTTCTTCTTTTGGTGCATTAACAAATAAGCCAACTCTCAAAACAAACGAAGGCAGTAAATTAATTATCGCCCGTGCTTTTTTTGGATTGATATACCTAGGACTCTTACTAAAAAAGACAAACCCAAGGGCATCCACACCTACCTCAACTGCCTCAAGCGCATTTTTAAGGTTAGTAATTCCACAAATTTTAATCTTTGTTCTCAATTTATTTATTTTGTGCCTTAAAGATATTTAGTGTATTTAATTGATTAGGAAAACCCCAAGTTTTATCATACTTGATATTCGTCAGATATAAACCATTAGGAGAAAAAGTTGCTGGTGTAAGACTCCGATCTTTTTTGTGAAATAAGGTATCGATATGATCAATACTAATTTCTTTTCTTGCAACCTTAATAATTGTAGCGATCATATTTCTAATTTGATGGTGTAAAAAACCATCACCTTTAATAGTAAATAAGTAATAATTATTAAATTTTTCCACTTTTATATTTTCAATTGATCTTATAGGTGATTTTGATTGACACTCAGAAGAGCGAAAAGCAGTAAAATCATGGCATCCTTCAAATTTTTTTGATGCATTTTTTAGAAGATCAGGATCGAGCTCATAAAACGTCCATCCACAATGATTTGACCAGATAGAGGAATTAACAGAAGCATTATTTAGTAAATATTGGTACTCTCTTCCAGTTGCAGAAAAACGAGCATGAAAATCATCAGTTACACTTTTAGCCCATTTGACTCTAATTGAATCAGGCAGAAAAGAATTTGCCCCTTTAATAAAAGAATTTAAAGGTCTAATAATATCTGTATCAAAGTGAAATACTTGGCCTAATGCATGAACACCAGCATCAGTTCTACCCGCCCCTTGAATCTTAATATTTGTTTGAGTTATTTGCGATATAGAATTTTCAATCTCTTCTTGGACGCTGTTGACTGATGACTGTCGCTGCCATCCAAAAAAATTAGTTCCTTCATACTCTACAGAAGCTGCGTATCTCATATCCTAAATAAATTGAATTAGAATGAAGCTAGAAAAGAAACCAACAATCCAATAATAATCAGTTGTAGAAGGTATAACTTTTGAGAGTTTCTTAACCTTAACTATAGGTGATTTATTTGTTAAATGACTATTAATTACCTCAATAAAATTTGAAAATTTAAAAGAATAATTTTTGTAAAAATCAAGATAATCAAAAGTAAGAAAAATTCGTGAAGTCAAATTATCGATACTCAAACCGAAATATTTTAATGGGTAACAAATTTTAATAATAAAATTAATAAAAAATTTCCTTGGAATTAATTTCATTAAAAGCATAATCGTTAAAAAAGTATTTATAATTCTCAATGAGTTATTTACTCCCAAATAAAATCCTTCATACGTAACTGAAATAAATGAGTAATAAAATAATATTTCACCAGGAGTTGATAAAAAATAGATAACTAATAAAGCAAAAATAAAATATTTTATCTTTCTAAGAATAGAGAAAAATGGCAATTTAAAAATAATAGAGATGATCAAAAATAAACAAAAGACAGCTAAATTGGTCACTAAGGCGACACTCGACAATATGACCAATAAAAGCATCCCAGAAAAAAATATTAATGTATGAAGCATAATAAATCTATAATTTAATCGTCATCCGCTATGGGTAAATAATTTTTTTTACTATTATCACTTCCATTCTCTTGAGATTTATCAACGTTCTCAGATTCTATAATTGGATCGGAGGATTGAGAATTTTGTGCAGATTTATTTTCATTTTTAACCTTTTCAGGAAATTCAACACTAGGCTCAGAATAATTATTTTCATTTACAAAGCTTTGTAATGTCTGGTTTTTTTCACTTTTTTTCCTTCGAGATATAAGAACAAACAAACCAAGCAAAAGAACAAAAAATAATATAAGTAATAAAACGTGAATTGTTTTAAATCCTGTTTGGTCATCTTTAACAATTATGGTTTCTTCAATGCTTTTTTCATCAATATCAGATATCGAAGAAACAAAAACACTATCATCCTTTATTTTTAATGGAGCTTGCGTAAGTTTTGATTCATTAACCGCTCCTTCCTTTAAGGTATCTAGCTTTTTCTTTGGCTGTACGTCAAGCTTTTCAATTGAATTATTTTTAGATTCAATGTTTAATTTTTCAATTTTTTGTAATTTCTTTTTAGTTTCAAAAAGCTCTTTTTCTAACTGGTCAATCTTTGCAGCACTTTTATCGGAAATCTCTTTTAATTTTACTGCTTCCTTTGGTTTTACAGATTTAATTATTTTTTTTGTTTTATTTTTCCACTCAACATTCTGATCTCTAAGTATTTTTCTTGCTTCAAGATGTGAATGATTTTCAAAATACCTGACGGGTGGTATTTTTAACTTCTTATTTTTAATTAAAGTATTAACATTGTCTTGGGAAAATGCTCTTGGATTATTCTGATAAATAGCCAGTACCATTTGTTCGGTAGTCACCCCTGAAGGTTTATTCTCTCTTGCAATCTGATAAAGAGTCTTCCCTCTTGTAGACTTAATAGTTTTTAATTTTGGCTCTGGTTCTGATTCTTTTTCAGGTTTTTTTTCTTTATTTATTTTTTTTACTTCTTTGACTTTTTCGGATGAACTTGCTTCTTGTTGAACAATTTTAATTGGCTCAATCTTTTCTTTTACCCCTTCATTTTTTAAGCCTACCTTCTCATCATCTTTACTTTTAGCTTCAATCACTTCATTTATCGATTTTTTTTGTGAAGGTGGCTCTAAAAGAACAGTGTATTCTTTATAAACTCTTCCTTTTTCTGAGTCAATTTGAATTAATAAATCTAAAAAAGGGTCTTTTACTACCTCATTGCTTGTTAAAAATATTTTAGCGCCGCTAGCACCCTCTTCTAATGTAATTTTTATATCCGAATGGATGGATAGTCGTGACAGGCCATTTGCCTCATAATTTTCTTTTGAAGCAATCGCTGGTTTTAAATTTGAAGCTTTATCTCCTTTGGAGTAGACAACATCAATAACAGCATTTAGTGGTTCATCTTGTTTTGAGTTAACTTGCATTTTATTTAGTGTAAGTGCCAATAAATCTACAGATGTGAAAATTAAAAAAATGAATAGTATTGGTAGTTTAAAATTTAATTTAATCACTAGATTTGTCCTTTTTTGATTAGTATTTTCAACATTCGCCTAATTGGTTCTGCAGCTCCCCATAGAAGCTGGTCTCCAACAGTAAAAATAGATATGCAGTTTTCTTCAATATCTAATTTTCTAATTCTACCTACTGCTATGTCAAGTTTACCTGAAACTTCTGCAGGGTTTAATAAGCTTATGGAAGATTCTTTTTCATTTGGAATTAATTTTACCCATTGATTTCCATTGGAGATTATTTTATTTATTTTTTCAATAGCAATGTTTTTTTTAAGTTTAATTGTGAGTGCTTGCGAGTGAGACCTCATTGTGCCAATTCGAATGCATAAGCCATCAACCTTAATCGAATTAAAGCTCGATTTTAAAATTTTATTTGTTTCAGATTGTCCCTTCCATTCCTCACGACTCTTACCGTTTTTTAAATCTTCATCAATCCATGGAATTAAATTTCCAGCTAAAGGGGCCTTGAAGTTGGTCTTTGGAAATTTATCGGAATTCATTAAAGCTAGAACCTTGCTGTCAACATCGAGGATGTTTGAATTTTCTTGATTGAGATCACCAGAAACTGATGAATATATTTGCCCCATCTGGGAAAGCAACTCTCTCATATTCTTAGCACCAGCTCCACTTGCAGCTTGGTAAGTCATTGAAGAAACCCATTCTACTAAATTTTCTTTTAATAATCCATGAATCGCTAATAACATCAAAGATACGGTGCAATTCCCGCCTACCCAATTTCTAATCCCTGCATCATATGCGCTATCTATTGATGTTTGATTAAGTGGATCCAGAACAATTAGTGAATTTTTTTCCATCCGTAAAGTTGATGCCGCATCTACCCAATGCCCAGTCCATCCTGTTGCTCTTAATGTAAAAAAAACTTTATCCGTATACTCTCCACCCTGACATGTCACTAAAATATCCATTTTAGATAATTCTTGAATATCAAATGCATCAATTAACAATTTATTCTTAAAGTTAATTTTCCATTCAGGATTTTTTTGGCCGGCTTGAGAGGTAGAAAAAAAATATGAATCAAAGTTATCAAAATCTAATTCGTCAATCATACGTTTAATTAAAACTGACCCGACCATTCCGCGCCATCCAATAAATCCAACTTTTTCCATATTAAATTTCTAACCTTTCAATAACTTTATCGCCCATTTCCTCGCATCCAATTAGATTAGTTCCTTTAGAAGATATATCTTCCGTTCGAAACCCTTCCTTTAGGACAAGTCTTACGGCATTTTCTATTAAATTAAATTTATCTTTATCGTTAAACGTATATTTAAACATCATTGCCAGTGATAAAATAGTAGCTAATGGATTAGCTTTATCTTGACCTGCTATATCAGGTGCAGATCCATGGCTTGGCTCATACATTCCTTTATTATTTGCATCTAATGATGCAGAGGGTAGCATACCAATTGAACCTGTTAACATTGAAGCTTGGTCAGACAATATATCTCCAAATATATTACCTGTAACAATAACATCGAACTGTTTTGGATTTTTAACTAATTGCATTGCAGCATTATCAACGTACATATGAGATAGCTCTACCTCTGGATATTCTGTACCAGTCTGAATGAAAATTTCCCTCCATAGCTCAGTAGTCTCTAAAACATTTGCCTTGTCTACAGAACATAATTTCTTTGATCTTTTTAATGCAGTCTTAAATGCAACATGAGCAATTCTTTTAATTTCAGATTCAGAATATCTCATTGTATTGATACCTTCACGCTCATTTTGTTGATTTGTAACTATACCCCTTGGCTCACCAAAATAAATATCTCCCGTTAACTCTCTTACAATCAGTATGTCTAAGCCTGATACAACTTCAGCCTTTAAGCTTGAGGCATAGATCAGCTCAGAAAACATAATAGCGGGCCTTAAATTTGCAAATAAATTTAAGGATTGCCGAATTCTAAGTAACCCTCTTTCAGGACGCATATCTCTAGGTAATTTGTCATACTTCCAATGGCCAACAGCCCCAAGTAAGACTGCATCTGCGTCAAGTGCTAGCTCAAGAGTAGATTTAGGAAGAGGATCTTTAAATGCTTCGAAACCAGCTCCACCGATAGGGGCATATTCCAAACTCTTCTCGAGACCGAAGGCATGTAATACTTTTACAGCTTGTTTGATAATTTCAGGACCTATTCCATCCCCAGGTAAAACTGCAATTTTCATATTAACTTTCCCCACCGTTTAGCCATGGAAAACTTTCATGGTATTTTTTTTCAAAATTTTCAATATTAACTTTATTTTTTAGAGTTAATCCAATATCATCCAAACCATCCAATAAACAAGCTTTCTTAAAGCTATCTACTTCAAAAGATGCAATTTCTGAATCATAATAAATTTTTTGTTTTTGCAGGTTAACTGTTATCTCATATCCAACTTGAGCCTCTACTTTAATAAAAATTTGATTCATAGTCGCTTTATCTAAAATAATTGGAAGAATGCCGTTTTTAAAGCAATTTCCATAAAATATATCCGCAAAGCTTGATGCTATAACAACTTTAATTCCAAAATCAAGTAACGCCCAAGGGGCATGCTCTCTACTCGATCCACAACCGAAATTTTCTCTTGCAATTAATATTGAGCCATCTTTGTATCTCGCTATATTTAAAACAAAATCTGGATTAATTCTTCTCTTAGAGTTATCTTGTCCTGGCTCTCCATGATCAAGATAGCGCCATTCATCAAATAAATTAGGTCCAAAACCTGTCTTTTTAATAGACTTTAAGAATTGCTTTGGGATAATTGCATCTGTATCGACATTTGCTCTATCCAACGGAATAACAATTCCTTTATGTATATTCAACGGGTCCATTAATTAAGTTCTCTAATATCAACGAATTTACCGTAAATTGCTGCTGCAGCTGCCATCTGAGGGCTCACTAAATGAGTCCTGCCTCCTTGCCCTTGCCTACCCTCAAAATTTCTATTGGATGTGGATGCACATCTTTCCCCCGGCCCAAGTTTATCTGCGTTCATTGCTAAACACATTGAGCACCCTGGTTCACGCCATTCAAATCCAGCATTTTTAAAAACCTTATCTAATCCTTCTGACTCAGCCTGAAGCTTAACTAAGCCTGAGCCTGGAACTACTAATGCTAATTTAATATTTTTTGCAATTTTTTTTGTTCCCACAATACTTGCAGCTGCTCTTAAATCTTCAATTCTAGAATTAGTACAAGAGCCTATAAAAACTTTATCAATAGCTATTTCATTAATTGGCATCTCGGGCTTTAGGTTCATATACTTTAATGCTGCTTGATAACTGGAACTTATCGTTTTATCTGAAAAATCAACTGGATTTGGAACTTTGCTAGTAATATTTACAACCATCTCAGGAGAAGTGCCCCATGTAACTTTTGGCTCTATAATGCTGCCATCAAATTCTATTTCAGAATTAAACTCTGCATCTTCATCGCTTACCAAATCTAACCAATCTTTTTTAGCTTTTTCCCATAAATCACCCTTAGGGGCTAAAGGTTTATTTTGAATATATTCAATAGTTTTGTTATCAACACCTATTAAGCCGACTCTAGAACCTGCTTCAATAGCCATGTTACATAGTGTCATTCTTCCTTCCATGGATAATGACTGTATTGTCGTTCCTGTAAATTCAATTGCATGGCCTGTTCCCCCTGCAGTACCAATCTCACCTATTATTTCCAAAGCAACGTCTTTAGCTGTTACCCCATATTGAAGATCGCCATTTACAATAACTCGCATTGTTTTAAATTTGTTCACTATTAAGCATTGAGTTGCAAGAACATGTTCAACTTCTGTTGTACCAATTCCCATAGCAATTGCACCAAATGCTCCATGAGTGCTTGTATGGGAGTCGCCGCAAACTATAGTCATTCCAGGCAATGTTGAGCCTTGTTCTGGCCCGATAACATGAACAATTCCTTGGCGTCGGTCATTCATCTTAAATTGAAGTAAATCAAATTCCTCACAATTCTTATCTAAGGTTTCGACTTGAATTCTAGAAATAGAGTCTTTAATTTTACCTGTTCTATCAGTTGTTGGGACATTATGATCTGGCACGGCAATGATGGAATTTTTTCTCCAAATATTTCTATTTGCTATGCGTATTCCTTCAAATGCCTGAGGGCTTGTAACTTCATGGACTAAATGCCTATCTATATAGAGTAAGTAAGTGTCATCATCCTTTCGAACCACATGACGATTAAATACTTTTTCATAAAGAGAAATCCCCATACAATTAGTCCCTAAAATTGCCAAAACTTAAAGGGAAGTCCTGATGCTTTGATTTTACTAAAGCAATGCATTCTTGCAGCACATCTCTTTTACCACCAGAAATTCTTACGGCATCTCCCTGAATGCTGGCTTGCGTTTTAATTTTTGAATCTTTTATTGTTTTAACAATATCTTTTGCTAAGTCTATATCTATCCCGCTCTTAATTGTCAGTACTTGCTTAGACTTATTTCCAGATACAGTCTCAATACTATCTGAAGTAATACGTTTTGAGCTGTCCGGCTCTTTTTTCTCCATTGCAGGAAATAAAATATCTTTAATTTGGCTTAATTGAAATTCAGCATCGCCAAATAAATTTATAACCATTTCCTTTTCTAAAAAATCTATTTTGGCAGTCGTCCCCTTAAAATCATATCGGTTATTAATCATTCTCATCGATACATCAACTGCATTTCTAATATTCACTATATTTG
>Ga0209830_10000795_pt1 | contig 30368 bp, 29 predicted proteins | sample ArcticOcean_MG_C_12_FD_187439 | JGI IMG/M metagenome (GOLD analysis project Ga0209830, IMG submission 187439) | Marine microbial communities from western Arctic Ocean - ArcticOcean_MG_CB8_130 (SPAdes) (version 2) | ecosystem: Environmental > Aquatic > Marine > Oceanic | place: Arctic Ocean...
TGGCCTTGCTACATTTTATTCAAACGGAAAATTACATCAACCATCTGGAATAAATGCTGATGGTTCTTCTATGAATCATACACATTGGACCGAGGGTACTTACAATCCATTCGCTTACACATATATCGGACTTGCATTAACACCATCGATGTTCGCAATCGGTTGGTTCATGAAAACAAGAGTTGCATTCTTGGTCAATTTAGGGACAATCGTTGGATGGCTCTTCCTCGTACCTTTGGCGGTTGCATTGAATGTACCAATTTATGATGCACTGACTCAAACCAACAAACCGATTCAAGAATATGCTGCTGACCCTGGCGGTGCTGCATTACAGATGTTAGCATTCTCTAAATATATTCGAACGATAGCAATAGGTTCTATCGTCGGTGGTGGAATGTTTGGATTGGCCAAGATGTACAAAACATTCCTTACAATCTTCAAGGATATTGGAGCTGCTTTCAAGGGTGAAGGTAGTCAAGAATACATGCCGGACAAGGGATGGTATGAATGGCCACTCAAGCATATTCCAATCTTTATGGCAATCACTTTCTTTGCAATGATTCTTATTTTCGCAATCGGTGGCTTCTCAATCGCGGCTGCTTTAGTATTCGCAGTAGTACTTATTTCTACGACATTCTTGCTCGGTGCAATCGCTGTTAGAGTCATGGGTGAAACCGGAATAGAACCAGTATCTGGAACTTCGTTTATCGTTCTGTTAATGCTTTTAGGAGTATTTTTGAATGCTAAAGATTTCCTCAACCTAACCACAGAAACTGCAGTATTGCTAGGTCTAGTCGGTACAACTGTTTTCGGCTCCGCAATCTCAATGTCTGGAACTGTTATTGGAGATTACAAGAATTCCTTGTATATTGGAAATCGCCCATACCATATTTCTAAGGGAAATATCATGGGTGTTGTACCTGGAGCAATAATCGGCGCTGGTGTTGCTATCTTCTTGTCCATTCAACTAGCGGAAGGAAGAATCGATTTGATCGCTCCTCAAGCCAATGCATTTGCTACATTCTCTGTGATATTTGCTGAGGGTCAAGGTGACTTAGGTCTACTCGCCATCGGATTCTTGCTCGGAATGTTCGTAGAATGGTCCACTGGCATGGGTACTTCGTTCGGACTTGGAATGTACCTAGATATTCCACACACGCTACCAATGCTAATTGGTGGTGTTGCTCGTGACCAATGGGAAGACAAGAAACTAACTCCTCGTATTAACAAAATAAAGGAGGAGTCCGGTACCACTGCTGCTGAAAACCAACGTGCATTGATTTTACTTGGTACTTTCATGGTCGCAGCAGGTCTGTTAACCGGTGAAGCATTCTTTGGCACCGAATCGAGTATTCTTTCCTTTATCGATTCGCTGTGGATGCCAACGGATGGAAATGACAGTGGAACTTTCTTTGGAATTACTAACTTTGGTGATTCAATGGTTTGGTATTTCACTCGCATGATTGGATTCATTGGACTTAATGTTGCTATTGGATTTATCATTTATTCACTATTCAAGCGTGCTGGAGTCATCGGTGGCAACTCTAGCGATGCAATATTAGAAGCTTGAATCTGAGTGTGATTTGATGGCAAAGCAAGCAACCCCTCTTTGGGTATGGGGATTGTTAGTTGCCGCGATAATTGGTGTTTCGAGTGCAGGAGCAATATTACAGCATTTACAAATTCCTCCCTTGCTCAAGGCCAGTTGGAGATTACAATCAACAGCGCTTATCTTAGCGCCGCTGGCTTTTTGGCAATGGCGCTCCATGGACCTTGAATTGCGTAAACGAGTCTTTGCCCCTCAAACTCAGAAGGTCGTTTGGTTGAGCGGATTGGCACTCGCATTACATTTTGGAACTTGGGTTCCAAGTTTAGACAAAACTTCACTGACTCATTCGCTGTTATTTGTGACAGCACATCCTTTGGTAATAGTGGTGGGAATGATATTTTTAGCAAAACTAATGGCCAACCACAGAAACCCCACTTCATTCGAAATAATTGGTGCGGTAATGGGTGTCATGGGGGCAGCAATTACATTGCTTGACCAAGGTGATGTACAAGGTTCTCATGTCGTAACAGTGTTTGGAGATTTCCTTGCATTCTTGGGAGCGATATTTGTAGTCGGATACATTGTTTGTGGTAAAATCCTAAGAACTTGGATGCCGATTTTCATCTATGCCTTCCCAGTAACTCTGATCTCATCGATATTGCTAATTCCTGCCTCATTGATTCTTGAACCAAGCGTCAGCACATCAGATGTATTTGGCTGGATTAGCGTAGAACACCTACCATGGTTCATGGTTTTGGCATTTATTGGTGGCCTCCTCGGCCATACCGGTTTGAACACTTGTCTAAGGTATATGTCACCTCTAACAGTTTCAACTTCAGTCACACTTGAGCCGTTACTAGGTTCTCTAATCGGTTGGTTCTTTTTTGATACAGGAGTTCCTGGATTTTGGACTTGGATTGGCGGTCCAATACTAATTATTGGCTTGTTATTGGTGATATATGGCACTCCTGATGATACTGAAACGCTGGCGAAGGATGAAGGGCAGGATTCTAGCACACTAACATGAGGGACTACCATGACTTCACTTCCAAACAATCAACATCCAGAGGCAGGTTGGTTATTACTAACTAACGATGATGGCATCGAAGCCATTGGTTTTCGTTTACTTGTACAAGCATTACATGAGGCTGGACATGCTATTATCGTGTTCGCTCCAGCAGAAAATCAAAGTGCTACAGGCATGAGTATCAATCTCAATACATCTATGAAATTACGACAACGTTCCGATCTAATCGCTGAATGGGGATTATGCAAAAATGATGCCGCTGCTCCGATTCATATGTATGAATTACATGGCAGGCCATGTGATACTGTAATTGTTGCATTGGATGGAGGTCTTCAAAGATTAATTCCAGACATTGAACCACGTTTGGTAGTTTCAGGAGTAAATCTTGGACCTAATCTTTCTCAAGATAGTTTGCACAGTGGCACTATGGGTGCTGCTAGGGAAGCAGGATTGTATGGGATGCCAGCGATTGCAACCTCATTCGCTTCGTTTGATCCAGAGGGCATTGAACATGCAATTACTGCTACAGTTGAATTAGTTGAATTGGCATTGAAAATACTACCCGTAATCCCTGAGAACCGATGTCGACCTCATGTTGATATTACTGCACCACACATCTCTCGTTGGCCAGAGATTCCACAACATCCTGCTTGGGAAAGTGACCCAATAAATGCACTAAGGACTGCATTTAGGCATGGTGAATTGATGCTAAATCTCAATGTACCTCCCCAATGGGATGGCACTTGGGCAACAACTCGTCTTGGATTGCGCTGGTATCGTAATGCTGTGATGTTTGATGATGGTAGTGCAGCAGACGGACAACTAAGTGGTGAAACTGCAACGTTTAAGATAGCAGGAGCACAGATTTATCATGATCCAATCGTACTAGGAGATTGTGATGCTGTAGCAGCAAATAAGGCCAGTATTTCTTGCATGCCTACTTGGCCACAAACTCACCCTTTGGCATTGGATGACAAACTTCTAACTTGGGCCTTAGATTTCTCTGATGGTGGAACACCCAATTGGCTAGTTGAATAATACAAAATAGCAATAATTTATTCTGAGGTGTTAAGATGAACTTTAGTATGAACATACTTAATTCAACCAGAATACTGTTTTTATTGGGTTTTTTGTTTGGCTTTGGCCCTGTTATAATGTCAATGCTTTCTGGATTAAGCCTCGAGGATGCACTGTTTGAATTTGCATATTTTAGAATCGCAGGTGCTTTGACACTAAGAGCGTTTGAAGGTTATTTGATACCATTTGGTATTATCGCCTTTATCGTCAAATACAAACTGTTTCAAAATGAAAATCTAAAACAGAAATTTAACAGAGAGATATCTGTAGCGGTTACCCAATTGTTAATCGGATATTTGATGGCTTTTTCAGCACTATACGTAATGCTTGATTTTTCCTTCTTCTTTGGCTCAGTAAGAGCAATGCCATTCGTATTAGGGTTTTTTATTACTCTTCTCGTAATCAATATGCTGCTAACCGATACTGCACTTATTGATGAACTTAAGAAATCTCTAAAAGACAAAAAAAGTAACCTCAATAAAACTCAAATCTTTGCAGTTATTGAAGTTGGATTATTGCTGGCAGCAGGTTTGGCCTTGGCATTGCCTAATGCGTGGGACATGAGTGGTTTTGCGGCGAATCAGCCAGAAATAGAATCTGGTCAATGGGGCAATATGGAGGCTCAATATAGCGTCATAGAAACATCAATTCCAGTATTTACTTCAGCACCAGATTTCCAGTATTGGCCTGGGCAAGATGATGGTTCAGAATGGAATGTACATGTTTTCATGCCAAGCATAACTGATTCGGATGTAGATTCAAAGCAACTGGGGGTTGCTATTTACCTTCATGGCTACAGTGGAGAAGATGTAGAGGTTTACCGAGATACGTTGGAATTACTCGCCTCTAGAGGGCTTGTAGCTATATTCCCCCAGTACATTAGCGATTTGGATCTGAGCAGTATCGACAAGGATTTCGAGTTAATCTATGAGGAGGGTGGTTCAAACCACCCCCAACATCAAACTCGCTATGATATGGCTTGGTTGGGAATCACTAGAGCAATCTCTGCTCTCAATACAACTGCAGATGGTGAATTAGTGGCAATTTTACAACAGCATACCGGAACAAATACTACGATAGATCTGACAAATCTCTGGATAGGTGGTCACAGTATGGGTGGTGGAACTACTTTCTCTATGCTCGATAGGGCGTTGGATCTTGGCTGGGGCTCATCATCTTTACAAATCTCATTAGAGGCGTCATGGGTTCATGCACAAAAAGGCAATCCACTACGCGCCAATATGTCTAATCTGCCCGACCACACATGGGCCCAACTCACTGAATATTCTTCTGATTATACTGTCCACCCATGCCAAGCAAGGTGGCAACATGAGCGCATATCGCAGAGAGACTCATCACTTCCAATAAATGATTCACAAGTGCAATATCTTCGCATTGAATCAGATTATTATGGGTTTCCTCGGATGATGGCAAGCCACTTTATTCAAGCATCTTTTATCCACGATAATTTTGCAGATTTGTCTTATTATTCACGAATCGATGCTCAAGCAGCAAGAATTGCAACACAGCCACAATTATTGACCGCAGATTCAGATTTGCTTTCTTCAGCACAATCATTCCTTAGCGATGAGAATCAACAAATGACCAATCTTGGAGATTGGTCTGATGGAACTCCAGTCAATGGCATCAAAATGATACAACAGCCATTGGAGGTGCCAATAGCAGATGGTTCTTATTGTACAGATCTGTAATAAATTGCAAATTTAAATTAAAAGTTTGCAAGTACAATTTAGAACTACAAATTTAGAGATACGCCTTCATCCAGTAGGAAATGGCAGATTGCAATCGCTAGATGACCTTGTAACCATTCTTCTCCTAAAGAGCGAGGAATCGTATTTTCCATAAGTTTTTCAGACTCAGTTAATGGTTTGTCATCACTCAAAATGAATGCAATATCAATACCACTGACTTCAGTTTGATCCCATTCACCTACTGACTTTGAATGGGGTTTACTCTGCTGCGGAATTATGCTATCAACACTCCACAACCGTGGCGCTCCAGCATCTAGGCTAATGATTGTGGAATCTTTCCATTCACTAATTGTGTTGCCAATATCTCCACCACCATCATAGATTCCATCTGAGCGTTGTACCCACTGACCTCTTGCAGGAGTTGGTAATTGAATGACCTTGCCGATTTGACCTGCAACAGCCCTTTCTTCTGCATGAACTCCCTTCAGTTCAGCACCAACGAACTTTATTCTTCTACTCGGACCAGGTCCTCCATGTAAATGTAGGATGATTTCACTATCCCTTCTCATTCCATGACTTGTCATCAATGCAGACATCAATGCTCGAACTAATACATCCATACGCCCAGCAGCACCGGCCATATCATTCAAAGGTAATTTTCCTTGAGCCATTGCTCTATTTCCAATAATTGCGAATCTCCTCATCACAACCACCTGTTCTATAGAATCAATAGCCTCTTTCTACAAAGGCTTGAATTGCATCACACATCTTGTTTTGGTCTTCTAAAATGAAATGAGCACCATGCTTATCAACCAAATATCCACGTGGCTTTTGTGGGTTTCCTAAGTCTTCTAAGCGGTTGGCGATTACAGCCGTCATGCCCGAATGTTCTATTTGGGCAACGGCTCGATAAATCAAATCATTTTGCTTTATTCCACTTTCAAGTTTAAATCCGATTCTAACCGAATCAGAACACAACTCTTTCAAAAGTTGAATGTGCTTTGCCCCTTCGACCAAATCAACTTGCAAAGTTCCCTGTTGGCTAGCAACTTTACCCTTTGCTGGGTTGGCAACAATATAGTCTAAAACAGCAGCACAGTGAATCCATGCATCAATATTATCCTTGGCAATAGCCAATAGTTCTGCTAGCATATCATCTGCATCAGGGGTTGAGATGACCAATGGTAGCCAACTTGGTATCGGGCATGAAACAACTCCAGCAACACATGTAATGTCATGTCCCAGACGATAAAAGTGATCTGCTATAGCCAATCCAGTAGCACCACTACTTGTGTTCTGGACGAATCGGATATCATCAATTGCAGAACGAGTTGCTCCCAGTGTTACGACAATAGACTTTCTTTTTGGTTTTATTCTATTTATGAAATGAGCAAACTTAGCAACGATTTCATCATGTGGAGGAGTTTTCTGCTTACCCTCTACATTTGGTCCCCAAACAACATCAGCACCATGTTTTCTTACCTCTGAAACGATATCGTCTGTAATTGGATCACCTGCTAAATCAGAATGCATACTTGGTATGAACATAGTAGCTGTACCTCTGCCTCTAGCAGCTGACAGTGCCATCAGTAGTGGTCCATTGTTGAGACCATGAATGAAACTAGCCATCAAATTACGAGTAGCCGGTGCTACCAAAATCCCATCAAACTCATCAAGAGCAGATAAATCGCCATCCCAATCGGTTATCACTTCGCATTGACTAGCCCAACGAACTGCTAAAGGAGTAATGATATTCTGCGCGGATTTTGTCATTATTACTGTTAATTCAGCACCATGACGCCGTAATTCTCTTGCGAGGCGAACAGTATCTACGGCTGCTATTCCCCCAGAAATACCCAGCACGATTCGCAGGCCAGCAAGACTGGAACCGCTAATCTCGACATCGGTATCCCGTATCGCCATGACACTGCCAAACGCAACTTGCTCAAGACTCCTTCGCCGTTAATTTGGAGCGATTGTAACACAAAATGAGCCAATGTTTGAAGACGGTGTTGCATCCCCAGCAAATCATGTCAGGGGATAGAGGCGGAGAAATAATCCCCGCAGGGATTGCTCCATCAAAGATTACTTCGACTCAAAATAACTTTGATAAAGTTCATCGTGGTACGTCATTCATCTTAGCAATTGACACATTGATCATAGTAATTTTTCTTTCAAGTTTAGTTATGGATAATCTAACCAGTTTGGGTGCGCCACAATTAATGCAGGTTATTGCAATCTTGCCAGCGATTGCAGGGGGTTTGATTTGGACCGGATATAGAAGGCAAAAAGTATGGGCTTACTGGCCAGCAGCAGGAGTAATTTCACTTGCTGCGTTATTATTCGCATTACTGACTATTTACGATTTAATGACTGGCAGTTATCTTTTTGCATTATTACTTGGTTGGGCTACTTTTGGTTCAGTCAGAAGAGTCAGATATCATTTCCACCCAGGGTATAAGGCTGCATATTTCGGAGAAGGTGAAGATAATTCATTGGATATCGAATTAGAAGAAGGTGAAATGTTCGCTGCCTGTTCTAATTGTCTTGCAGTGTTGGCTATTAGACCCCACATGCTCAGTGCAGATGACAGATGTCCTCATTGCAATAGTAACTTAGTTAGCAAACATATCGCTGCAAAATATAGGGAAGAAGAATAATCACTCTCTGATTATTTGACACTTCAATCCATAGCGAATATACCCTTCTTGAGCATATATCCGTCTAATAGCAAATTGAACTTGATCTCCGATTTTGGGGTCATTATCTTCATCATCGACCAATAGGAATACGCCTCTAGGGCCTTGTTCAAAGCTGACAAATACAGTGGTGATTCCACCCAGCAGAGGTGCTCTAATTGAAAACTCAGAAGGCGCACCTGCTGCTGCAAGTTTAGTCCATGATTCAATAGTTGCATTCTCTTGTAAAGGGGTACTTGCTTGAGGCATTGTATTGCCTTTTCCATCCATTTGACGAGGTGGCCATACCAACTCTCCATCCACTTCCTGACTCATTAAATTAAGCCTTGCAGAAGCCCCTTCTTCGTATTGTTGCTGTGAAACATATGCACCTTGAGAAACATGTTCTGGCTTGCATTCTTTTTCCCAAGCAGAAGTCATTTCGTGGTGGAACTCTTCATCAACATCCAAACCACCTGCTGGACCCAATATTTCTACATCACAATCATTTTTGCAAATCAAAACTCTTGCATCATCACCAATACACAAGTCCCATTCTGCACTAAGTTGTGCAGACTCATCACTGGATGTTTGCATTACTTCAACACCTGTAGCCATGAAAACTATCAAGGCTTCAACATCGTTTAGGGAGTTGATAGAATTTATTTGAGTTCCTTTACTTTGAAGTAATTGAATGGCTGCTATCGCCAAAGTAGTATAATCTGAATCTGCTCCAAAAACGCAATCCTCTCCCAAATACCAAGGAGATTGTACAATACACGAATCTTCTCCTATACAGGCAAGATAACCTTTCCAAACAAAGGTTTCTTTTTCCTCCATGTCGAGGATTTCCTGTTCCGTCATCTCAACGGTTTCTTCCTCCATCATCTATCCCTCCCAAATATATGAACAGCGCAAGTAGCACCTGAACCACCAACGTTGTGTGTTAATCCAATTTCAGCATCACGGATTTGTCTTGGTCCTTCAACAGTACCTTTCAGTTGCTTGAATACTTCAACTGCTTGACCAGTACCAGTCGCGCCGAGAGGATGGCCTTTTGATTTCAATCCACCACTTGGATTAATTGCAACATCGCCTTCATTTCTTCTTCCTCTACCCTGTCTAGCAAATAATCCACCTTCACCTCTATTAGCAAAACCTAGGTCTTCTGTTGCCATTAGTTCAGCGATGGTAAAACAATCATGAACTTCTGCTAAATCAATGTCTCTTGCTAACACTCCTGAACTCTTGTATGCTTGAGCAACCGCCTTTTGGGTTGCACTCATTTGAGTGATTGAATGTCTATCGTGCAGGGCTAAATGATCTGAACCTGCGCCGCTTCCTTTCAGCCAAATTGGGTCATCAGTAAACTCTCTAACAACATGATCAGCAGCCAAAATTACACAAGATGCGCCATCCGATGTTGGGCAACAATCGTACAATGTCAGTGGGTCTGCCACCATAAAACCGCTAGCAGCCTTCTCAAATGATACTTCTTTGCGGATGTGAGCAAACTCATTTTCAAAACCGTGCATATGATTTTTGACACTTATGTTAACAAGGTCATCGTGGTTTGAGCCATATTCATGAAAATGCCTTCTCGCCATTAGAGCATAAGTGCCTGGGAAAGTTAGCCCCGCTAATCTTTCCCACTCTGTATCGCCTGAAACTCCGAGCCAGTACCGCTTTCGTTCTGCACTGAGGTCGTTCATTTTTTCAATACCGCCAGCGACTACAATATCAGCCTCTCCGCTTTTTATTGCCATCATAGCATCTCTTAGCGCAAAACCAGATGAAGCACAAGCATTCTCTACTCTTCTAACAGAGCAACCCTTCATTCCAGAGTGTTCTGTGAGTATAGCCGCTGTGTTTCCTAATTGGCCTCCACCAAATGCGACACTGCCAATAAAAGCCTCATCAACTAAATTAGCCTCAAAATTATTGTCGACTGAATTAAATGCATTTGTTGCCGCTTCGGCCCACATTGCTTTGAGTCCAAGTGGATGATTTCCATACTTGGTTTGGCCCGCACCGATTACAGCGACATCAACCATGACACGCCGAGGGGTATTAGGCACTTGATAGCGACGGTTGCCAAGTAATAAAATGTACATTTGAGAAGAGAATTACATTCAATTTCTTGATTTATACGAATGAGATTAGCCATAGACTCTATGAAGGGGTTTCTCACGCCCTTGAATTATGCTGCGACAATGCAGAAAACACGGACACTTCAGTGGCGCTAATTGCCCTGTTTGTAATGAAGAAGGAAAATTCATCATGAGCGACCGCGAATCGAACTCCCTTGGCCGTATGCTGGCTTTGGTTCTTCGTCATGCTCCTGAAAAATTTAATGTTGAAATGGATATCAATGGATGGGTAAACTCTCGTGAGTTATCCGAATCTATCGCTAAGCAACGCCGAAATTATCACTGGTTACGTGCATGGCACTTCGAGGCTATCGCAGATGCTGACGAAAAAGGACGCTACCAAGTCGAAGGTGAAATGATGAGAGCAACATATGGGCACTCTATTGAACTTGAGCTAGACTTACCGACTGATAACATCCCAGAATCACTTTACTACCCTTGTGAAGACGGTCAAGTCGCTACTCTAACAGAGTTCGGAATACTTGCAGGTGACAGAAACCATGTTCACTTGTCAAAGACAATAATCAATGCATTGGAAGCAGGTCATGTTAGAATCAGCCGACCAGCTATTATGGAAATCGATACGGTACGTGCAGTTGCTGACGGACACATCATTTACCGAGCAGGAACTACTGTTTACCTAGTCGATGAGATCCCTGGAGAATATCTTTACCAAGTTGAATCTGATGACCCATCTATCGAAGAAACCTTCGCACAATGGGAACTTGAAGAAGCTGAAGCAGCTATTGCGGCAGAAGAAGCAGAAGCAAAAGCAGCTATTGAAGCAGAAGCAGCAGAGGCAAAAGCAGCAGCAGAAGCAGCAGCGGCTCCTCCAGCTGAAGAAGAAGAGTGATTCACCAATTGTAACTTTGTTGTAAACTGCTTTAGCAGTTTAATACATTGCAGAATTGTGATTGATGAATGGAAGACTTATAGAAACTCAAGTGTGAGGAGTAATTATGGCAGGGTTCGGCGGTATGCGCAAGGGGCGCAAGGAAGCAGTAGATAATCTTGGATTTTCTGAAGAAGGAGATTGTCCTCGCTGTGGTGGCAAGTCACAAGATTCTACAATGGATGGATATCTTCAATGCGAATCATGCAACCATGAATGGGCAGACCCAAACCATGTCGCTACAAAAGCTCCACCTCCTCCGCCAGAGCATAGGAGAGATGCGGAATTAATTGATGAATTCAAGCGTGATATGGAAAGTGGTCGATTAGCAGATCTTTTGGGCGTGGACAGTAATCTTACCAAGCAACAAGAATCTTCGCTTACTAGACTTGAAGATAAATGGATGAGTGGCATGGAAGGACACTTCAATGCTGCAGTTGAGGAAAGAAAACCACTGATGATCAATTTCGATGACGAGGACAATCTAGTCTCTACTGAGGTGGCAGCACTAACAATCGTATCAAATGGCTTTGATGGTGGAGAAGAAATACGCCTTGAATATCCTGCACAAGGAACTGAGTTCTATTGTTACAATGAAAGTTCTCCAACTGGCTGGAAGCGTGGACGCAGTGCAGAGGATACAGCACGTTCAATCACCAATGTTATCAATCGTTCCAGTAAATTGGTTTATGCCAATTTAGAGGGCAATAGAATCTCCTTTGAACTAAGGGAGACTCATTTGAAAGCAGAGTCGTTGGTTTTATTCGTTGATGACCCTGGTGGCACCGACATTGTTGCTGAAAAGGGTGGAGTGATTTTAGATGCAAGGAATATAAAAGACTTCAATGATTATAAGACAGTAGTTGCTTTAGTATTGGAAGATGGAATAATCTCTCCAAGCGAAGATCAATTATTATGGGCAATGCGCCAACAATTAGGTATCGATGATTCGTACCATGTCCAAATCGTAATGGAACTATTTGGAGATAAAGCCCTCAAGGAATGTACTAGCTGCGGCAAGATGGCTGAATTACACCCTGAATATGCGGCTTGGTTCTGTCATAATTGTGAAGTTTGGTGTTAGATTCAATTTTGTGCCTTGAGCACACTATTCTATAGGAATTAATTTTATTTAAGAATACTATTTATTAGTATTAAATTGTCTTTACAATCAATCAATTTGGAGGCATTCTTCATAAGGTGGTTCACTATGCCAAGTAACAGGCGAGTATCATGGCTGATGAAGTATTGTATATTGGAATAGATTTAGGAACTTTTAGAAGTGTAATGGTATCTTCAGATAGCCATGAAGAAGAAGAACTCACGGTGATTGGAACTCCAAAGGATGCAATTGCAAAGAATTTCCTAAAACGTGATGTATTATTCGGTGAAGAAGCATTAAAGAATCGTCTTGCTCTAAACCTATTCCGTCCATTAGAAAAGGGTGTCATTAAGGATACAGCTGAAGATAGAAAGCATATCGCAGATTTCATTACTCACTTAATCGGTCTTGCAGACCCTGAAGAATATAACCGTGTAGTTGCGGTCATTGGTGCACCTGCAGAAGCAAGCCACGTAGATAAAACTGCAATTTTTGATGCTGCAGCAGGTTCAGTAAACGCTGCAATGATTATTTCAGAGCCATTCGCAGTCGCTTATGCACTGGATATGATAGAGCATACTCTTGTTATTGATATCGGTGCAGGTACAGCAGATTTGTGCCGTGTATACGGAACAATACCAGGACCTGGTGACCAAATGCACACAGGACATGGCGGAGATTTCGTCGATGCTGAATTGATTAAGCAAATCCAAGCAAAGTATAACGGTGCACAAATCACCAAAGATATGGCACGACGCTGGAAGGAACAATTCTCATTCGTTAGTACTTCAACACCTAAGAATCCAGTAATGGTTGACTTTTCAATCGAGGGTAAGGCAATGACATTGGATATTACTGATTGTATGCAAGCAGCATGTGAAGCAATCGTTGACCCAATCGTTGAGAATGTCAAGACTCTAATCGCAGACTCTAACCCAGAGTTCCACGATCAATTCCGTGCTAACATGGTTTTAGCAGGCGGCGGTTCAGGAATTAAGGGACTAGGTGCAATGATTGAGCGCAGACTTTCTGATATGGGCGATGTAAACGTTCATGTTGTAGATGACCCAGTTCGCTTAGGTGCAATGGGCGGTCTTCGTTTGGCTATGGAAGTTCCAGAAGACATGTGGAAGAACCTAACATTGGCTTCTCGCTGATTGCAATAATTACTGATTAGTAATTACTTCTTCTTTCCACACGATGGACAGAAATCTAAGTCTGCATCAATATGTGCAGTACAATAATTGTTAATTACAATTTACTTTTTCTTTCCACACGATGGACAGAAATCTAAGTCTGCATCCATATGTGCGCCACATTTTCCGCAGCTGGAAGAGCCAGTCATTACCGCTTCAGCAGTTGAAGTTCTAGGTGGGGCAGGATCGCCTTCTTGTGGTTTAATCAATCGAAGAGGATCAATTCCATGTTCTTTCAATTCTAAGTATCTGTTCTTGAAAATGATAGTCTCTTGCAGTGTTGCTTCAATTTGCCACAAGCGCTTTTCACGTTCAGCATCATCTGAAATCGTTGCTGCATCATCAAGAACAGCTTGCAAGTGTCTCATGAATTCATCAATGTTCGGACCTTCGCTCATAAGGTGTCCTCATGCGCCTTCCCCATCAAACCTTTGCAATCACAATATGCGGCTGTGCACTGAATTTTATAGTGGTAATTGTCTACAAATAATTCCCTATTTGGTAATAACACCTCATTAGCCAAATTTAGATTGGTTCAATAGATTGCGTTATACTCATCATGTGGAGGCCTGTGGGAGTAATAATGCGTGACAAGGTTGTAGTCAAATGGGGTGGCGGCCTCATCACTGAAAAGAATCAATTATGTACCGTAAATAGAGATGTAATTCGCAGTCTCGCGAGTACAATTATTACCTGTCACGACAATGATTTAGATGTGATCTTAGTACATGGTGCAGGTTCTTTTGGTCACCTTAGAGCGAAACAATGGAGACTAAATGAAGGTAAAATAGATCCTTCTAATTTTACCGCAGATGATTTCTGTTCAACCCAAGAACAGGCTGTTAAACTAGTACGCAAGGATATGCTTACTTTGAACTCTATAATCATGGAAGAATTGACACGTGCCGATATTAGCGCTGCAGTTCTTTCTCCACATAATTGGGTTAATGGTACTGGAGAAAGTTTTCAGGGCGATCTTACTTTTTTTGCTGGTGCGCCTGAAGGAATAGTGATGGTGACTTATGGTGATGTTGTCGATTGCGATGAGCCTTCACAATTCGGAATCTTATCTGGTGACGACCTTGTAACCAGATTGGCCATCGAAGTTCCAAATGTCAAAAGATTGGTATTTGCTATTGGTGGGGTTGATGGGATCTTACGTTGCCCGCCTGATAGGGCAACAGAAGCAGATTTAATTGAGATTTGGAGTCCAGGTATTGAATTTGAAGGTGAGCATAAATCAGATATTGATGTCACTGGCGGTATTGGTCTGAAAGCAGCCAGAGGAGCAAAAGTAGCGCAGAATGGAATAGAGGTAATGATGGTGAGTGGACAACACCCCCAACGTGTGGCTGATGCTTGTATTGGAGTTGCAACTAGAGGTACAAAAGTGGTTTACAATCGTTAATCGGGGCATTATTTGACATTTTGATGATATTTTTGATTTTTGCTGTTGAAGTATTGCGAGAGAACTCTTCATGTAGAGATTGCTTCTCGCAGGTTTGAGGGATGTTGATGGCGGGCTATGACTTATCTGATGTCCCCACCATTGAACTCGATGAAAATGAGCATAACGCTCTTCTTGGTGAAGAGGCGGATACAACCCAATCAGATTTGATGTCTGAAGCAGTTATTTGTGTCGATGAAGATGACAATGTAGTCGGTTCAGACTCCAAAATAGCAACTCATCATAATGTTGGGAAATTGCACAGGGCATTCAGTGTATTACTGTTTAATTCAGAAGGAAAACTATTGCTACAACGCCGTGCTGCGGACAAAGTAACTTTTCCTAGTATCTGGGCCAACTCATGTTGCTCACATCCACTTTACTGTGAATCTGAATTGGAGGAATCAAATGCCCTCGGTGTCAAACGGGCAGCAATTCGCAAACTTGAGCAGGAACTTGGAATTCCGTCATCACAAATTTCACTTGATGATTTCCACTTCATTACCAAAATGAGATATTCATCACGAATGAATGCCAGTTGGATCGAAAGAGAAATTGACCATATTCTTCTGATAAAGGCCGATGTTGATATCAATCCAAACCCGAATGAAGTTTCGGAAATAGCATGGGTCGACCAGCAACAACTTGAGCAGTGGCTTATTGATGAAGAAGAAACAAAAGGTATTATTGCGCCTTGGTTCCGCTGTATTGCGGCTAGGATTATGACTGATGAATGGTGGTCTGCTGCTGGAGATGCTGATGCTTGCAAATCCCTTGCAGATGGAATAATTCACGATATGGGTGACATTAGTCATATGCTTCCAGGTGCAGAAGGAAGCGATTTGTTCACTGCAATCGCAGAGGTTAAACCATTTGTTGAACTTCGTATTGAAAGAGCATTAACCCATACTAGTTCACAACGACTTTCTGATGCTATGATGCATTTGATCAACGGTGGTGGAAAACGGATGAGGGCTACTTTACCTTGGCTCGTCGCTAAGGCGGTTGGAGATACTCACTCCGGATTAATCGATGTCGGTGCCGCAATTGAAACAATACACAATTTTACCCTAATTCATGATGATATTATGGATGAAGATGATATTAGAAGAGGATTACCAGCAGTCCATATTGAATATGGTACAGCAACTGCCATAAACGCTGGTGATGCTATGCTTGCAATCGCTTTTGAAGCGATGGTAGTAGCAGATGGAATTGATTGTGCAGATCTACCATTTTTGGTTAAGAGAATTGGAAGAATGGTCAGAAGAGTCTCTGAAGGTCAACAATTGGATATTGAGTTTGAAACTAGAGATCACGAAGTTACAGAAGAAGAATATATCGAAATGATTCGAGGAAAGACTGCGGTCATGTTCTTGACCTGTGCAGAGGTTGGTGCATACCTCGCTGGTGCTGATGAAGAAACCGTTCAATGCATGCATGATTGGGGGCTAGCAGTAGGTCTATGTTTCCAATTAATGGATGATTTACTAGATATACAATCTTCTACAGAGCAATTAGGAAAGCCTGCGGGCTCTGACATTGCTCAAGGCAAGAGAACTCTGATGGTAATTCATGCTCTAAAGCAACAGGATTGCCCCGAAAAGCAAACATTGCTCAATGTACTAGGAAAGGGAGAAGAGGCGAGCGCAGAACAAGTAAGAGCAGGTATTGATGCACTTCAGCAATTAGGCTCTATTGATTACGGAAGGCAACGTGCAGAAGAATATCATGCTCAAGCACATCAACTCCTAGATAGAATACCTCAAAATCCAGCATTAATGGCATTGAGAGAATTAACCGACTTACAACTGATGCGCCTCAATTGAGAACAACATTCTCACCGATGCGAACTTGTCCTTCATTCAGGACCTTGGCATACCAGCGCGTTAAATTTGGAGCAACCTTAGCCGCAATTTTGGTGAAGGAACCATCGGTGAATGAATCACGTATTGTTTTACAAGGTGGAGCATCTGAAGTAACTTCAAGAACCAATTCATCGAAATGAAATTTACTACCTATGGCAATCATTTTCCAATCAACTTCGCGCAGAAGAATATTTTCTCCGACAGAACCAGGATGTACAGGATGTCCTTCTGCTTGAAGTAAGGTAATCACTTCTTCACTGAACAAACATACAGCTCGCTGAGGGCCACCATGATGTTTTTTATCACGTTGGAAGTCTCCTACGCAACCATCAAATGTGACTTGTAAACTCTGAACTAATGGCTTGGGAACTCCACCTTTAGGAGCGGCAAAAAGGCCCGCTATTGAGCCATTCATATTGTTCACTCTGAGTAGTATCCAATGGAGTTAGGTTCAGGCTTCAGACCCTTTCGAGTACGAATTTCTGCTACTACCTTGTCGAATAACTGAGGTGGGAGGATTTGGAAACCTAGATTCTCAGTGTTCCAAATTGCACGGCCTTGAGATGCTGCTCGGATATCGTTAGAGAAACCGAAAGTTTCTGCAATAGGAAGAACACCAACAACAGTAGTAACCTCTCCATCGCTTGGCATGTCTTCGATAATTCCACGGCGGTTGGTAACTTCACGAGTTACTTGACCTAACCAATCATTAGGAACTGAAACGAAAGCCTTCTGCATTGGTTCAAGAATTACTGTGCGTGCACGAAGCATTGCACCCTTGATTCCATTACGGACAGCAGGGATAGTTTGAGCAGGTCCACGGTGAATAGCATCCTCGTGCAACTTTGCATCAGTAAGGCGTACGAACATTCCTTGAACAGGTTCATCAGCAACAGGTCCTTTGGTACAAACTTCCTTGAAAGCTTCAATGATCAACTCACGAGTTTCGTGAAGTCCTTGAATACCCTTGGTATCGTTAACTAAAACATTTGTTCCATGGATTGCGTAAATCTTTCTCATCAAATCTCTATCCATTCCTAATTCGCCGAATTTATTTCCAGTTTCCTTAGCATCATTTGGTCTGACAGGACCGTCACCGAGGTCTCCAGCACGGAGTGCAGCAACTACCTCTTCACTAAGCGCTTCAATTTCAAAGAAGAAACGGTTGTGACGGTTAGGAGACTTTCCTTCAAATGCATGTCCTCTGTTGCTGCCTTCGATACCTTCACGGTAGACAACAATAGGTGGGCTTACCTTTACCTTGATATTTTGCTCTTCTTCAATACGGTAAACTGTAATCTCTAAATGCAATTCACCCATTCCAGCCAGTAAAGCCTCACCAGTTTCTTGGTTAGTGGTAATTTGCAATGAAGCATCAGCCTTTGCAAGAGAACGTAGTGCATCGATAAACTTTGGAAGGTCCTTCATTGACCTTGGCTCGACTGCAACAGTAACTACTGGGTCTGAGTAATGGCGGATTGGTTCAAACGGAATGAAATCTTTGTCACGAGAAAGTGTAATACCTGCAGCAGCGGAACGAATACCAGTTAGCGCAGCAATGTTTCCAGCAACTACTCTAGGTACAGTAATTCGGTCTCCACCGACCATCATTGAAACCTGTTGAACACGCTCTGGCTTTGCAGCACCGATTGCGTAAACTGTTTCACCTTGGGCAATTGAACCTGCGTATAATCGTCCTACAGCGACTTCTCCTGCATGAGGGTCCATCCAAATCTTTGTTATCATCATTGCAAGTTCTGCATCTGGATCACAATTGACCATAGCCTTCCCCATAGGTGAATCAATATCTCCATTCCAAATATTTGGAATTCGGTATGGTTGGGCCTCTTGAGGACCAGGTAACTTTGATACAGCCATGTCTAGAAGAACTTCGTGAACAGGTGCTTTTGTTGCAAGTTCTTCTTGGTTTTCATCATTACAGTATGAAAAGATATCAGTAAATGAGATTCCAGATTTCGCCATATAGGGTACTGTGATTCCCCAGTTGTGGTATGCTGAACCAAAAGCAACAGTTCCGTCTGCGACAGAAACTTGCCAAGACTTCTTGAATTCATCAGGAGCGAATTGCTTGATGAGTCTGTTAACCTTCTTGATTGTCTCAGAGAAACGAGCCATCATATCTTCAGGTGTAACTTGTAATTCGTTAATTAGTCTGTCTACCTTGTTAATGAAAAGAACAGGCTTTACCTTTTCCTTCAATGCTTGACGAACAACAGTTTCAGTCTGTGGCATTGGTCCTTCAACAGCACAAGCAAGAATAAAACAACCATCGACCGCACGCATTGCACGAGTTACGTCACCACCAAAGTCAACGTGACCAGGTGTATCGATTAGATTGATTAGATATGGAACTCCTTCAACATCGTGCACCATAGATGCAGAAGCAGCGTTAATTGTAATTCCACGAGCAGCTTCTTGATCATCGAAATCTAAAACACGTGCTGAACCAGCAAGTTCGCTTGACATCATACCTGCACCAGCGATTAGATTGTCAGAAAGAGTTGTCTTTCCGTGATCGATATGCGCAGCGATACATAAATTGCGAATTTGAGGTAAGATATTCATTACTTCGGTTGCCTTCTTGATATTGTCTTCCTTTCGTCCCATATTAGCACCAGTCCGTTGCTCTTGGCCACCAACAAGGGGTTTATCAAACCGACTCATCAAATATGCTCAAAAAACATGAGCAGTGCCTCTTTTTTAGAGATTCAAGCACGATTTGGCTTAGCGTTGCTTATGTCTTTAAAGATAGCATAAATCTCAGCTTCTCCATCTACTACATTTTGCTTTAACTGAACTATCTTAGCAGATAATTCATCTGAGTTCTTAGAAGCACCTTCTTTCATTTCCATTGTTGCTTTGTGTAGGCTGAACATTGCAGAACGAAGTTTATCCCTGGTAGTTTTCATTTTCTCAACATAAGGTATTGAGTCAACGCTACTAGTTTCGAGTATTCGAGTATTTTTCTTAATCTTCATGTCTAATATTGCAATGTCTATGGAATGCTGAGGTGTTTTCTTTAATTTGTTGGCAAGTCCGAATATTGAAAATGCTTTGATCAACCACTTAGTAGGGTCAAAGTGGTACCATTTGATTCCATTGCGATAGTCTGCTTGGAAAATATGGTGGAAATTATGGTATCCTTCACCGAAAGTCAAGAATGCAACCCACCATGAATCACGGCTTGTGTTGGTGTCATCATATGGCTGAGTTCCAAAAATATGTGCGATAGAATTGACACAGAATGTGCCGTGATGTACTGCTACTGTTCGCAGTACTCCTCCCCAAATAAATCCACTAATGGCATATGGTATTCCACCTACTAAATATCCAACAGCCATCGGTAATAGCCATCCTGATGCAACACCAATCTTGAAAATATTTCGATGTTGCCAAGCGATAATTTTGTTTGCTTGAAGATCTTTCACATTAGAGAAATCATTTGGTTGGCTATCATCAACAGTCATCACCCAAATAATATGTGAATACCAAAAACCTCTTTTTGCATTGTAAGGGTCGTTATCAGTATCTACCATCTTGTGGTGATTACGATGGTCACTACACCATTCAATTACCGAGTTCTGGAATGCTCCAGCAGCAAAAACAGTGTAAAATAATACGGCAAGCCAATGAGCTTCATAGGCTCTATGAGAGAATAATCTGTGATATCCGCCTGTAATAGATAATCCGCAGGCAAAATACATTGTAATGAATATTACACCTTCGAACATTCCCGGTGCACCATAATAATTCCATAATGCAGCAGCCCCTGCAAAGCCAACAATAGGAGTCAAAGTCAAGAATAAAGCATTAATCCAACTGATTTTCATCTTGTAATCACTTTGACCCATGAAATTGCGGTAGGCCTACTGCTTTTGACTGTTGGGGAGGATAACCTCCAAAGCAATTCAGTTGTGGCTAAAATCAACGAGCGGAAGCAGCGATGCGTTCCAATTCTTCTTTCTTAGAAACCGCAAATGAAGTGATATCTCCAACAGCAGCTTTGTTCAATTCATTGATGATACAGTTTGTCAAAGTTTTCTTAGATTTATGAGTACCTTGTTGTGCACCTTGTGCAAGATTACGAAGTGCTACATCTAAGCGGCGAGATGGAGAAGAATCAACTGCCTTTGGTTGAGATACTGCACCGAACTTGATACGAGTAATTTCTTCCATAGGAGCTGCATTACAAATTGCATCAACAAAAGTTTGCAAAGGATTGGAATTGGATTTTGATGCTATTTGATCTAGTGCAGATTCAAACGCTTTCATTGCACCTTGTTTCTTACCAGTGTATGGGCCAGTTCTCATCAATTTATTGATAAATCTCTCGACAACACTAAGTTTTGCTTTTCCAAACCAAGCATTTGCATGACGTCCACCAGTATGTGGAATTCCTACAGTTGAGAGATTAATATATGGTGCTAGACCTGGGTCTTTGCAAGTAATTTCGGAAGCATCCCACTTACCGAATACTAAAGTTCCGATACCTGCGATTGGACGAACATCTACAACCACTTCTTCAACAGTTTCTTCAACGATTTCTGCATCTTCAGACATGATAATTCACCTCAGCGGATTGGCTTCTCCTTGCGTCCACGAACCATTTCGTCAAGTGATACACCATTTACTTGGATAACCTTGTAACGAACTCCAGGAATATCTCCATAGGAACGTCCCATAGCTCCACCGATACCTTCGACCATTACTTCGTCGTGTTCATCAATGAAATTGATAGCGCCATCACCAGGTGCGAAAGCAGTAAGTTTGTTTCCGTTCTTGATAAGCGATATCTTTACCGCTTTTCTAATTCCGGAGTTAGGTTGTTTAGCTTCAATACCGACTTTTTCAATAACGATACCCTTTGCTTGTGTTGAACCTGCAAGAGGATCGTGCTTAGCGCGGGATTGCAGCATACGCTTCTTGTATCTGCGGTCTGACCATCTAAACTTTTGACGGTCCTTTGCCATTTTTGCACCTGCGAATAATCCTCGACCCATCATAATCACCGCATTGAAGCAGTTCGCCGTCTTGCCTCCCATATATCAACTAAGCGGGTATTGAGTATTGATAAGAACGCATAGCGTCTTGCCCTACATGTCGTGTTTTATCCATTTTGATGAAGAAAGTTGAAACATCGGATTGAGGTGGAGGGGTCATGGCCTTTCGTGACCACCTAGCAGCAGCTACCATCGAAAAGGATGCAGTGAGTGTAATTCATGGGATGTGGGAGCATTCTAGGAACAATGGACACCCGCTGACTATTTTTGAAAACATCATTGAATGTCCAGGCCAAAGAGCAGCGGTCAATCTTTTGACTCGCGAGAGATTATGTGCAGCAATCGGAATCTCGCCAGAGGACTATATCGATACATTAGGATGGGCCATGGTCAATCCTCAACAACCGCAGATAATCAGCCCCGAAGAATCACCTTGTTTCGAAAATGTTCAAGATGAAGTAGATATTACAAAGTTACCAATTCCGCATCATTGGCCTCAAGATAGAGGGCGATATGTTTCTGCAAGTGTAATTATCGCAGAGGACAATGGAGTACGTAATATGTCCTTCCACCGCCAATTTGTTCGTGATAAGAACCATTTGGTCGTCCGATTAGTTCCTCGTCATTTGAGAACGATGGTAATGGCTGCAAGAGAACGAGGAAGAAAGGTAAAAATTGCAATTGTAAATGCACCTGACCCGGTTGTATTACTGGCAGCAGCAATGTCTTTTGATGATAATGTGGACGAGTTGACAATTGCTGCAACACTGCATCAAAAGTTATACGGAACTCCACTTAATTTGACAACTATGCCAAATGGAATCGTTGCACCTGCCAACTCCGAGTATGTGATGTGGGGCAATATTACTATGGAAGATGATGATGAAGGACCATATGTCGATATAACTGGAACAGTTGATGATGTTCGTCAAGAACCAGTAATAGAAATTGAAGGGGTAGCGCATAGAAACAATCCAATTTTCCACGCCTTGATACCAGGTGAAGCAGAACACAAGACATTGATGGGATTGCCTCGTTCCCCTACAATCAAATCAGCGGTTAACGAGGTTGTTGAGTGCTTGGATGTTCATCTGACTGAAGGTGGATGTGGTTGGCTATCTGCGGTTGTAAAAATAAATAAGGTACATCAAGATGATCCAATCAAAGCTATTAATGCCGCATTGGCAGGACATCGCTCTATGAAAATGGTCACAATTGTTGATCCAGATGTAGATATCACTGACCCAGTTCGCGTTGAATGGGCTATGGTTACTCGCTGGCAACCGGATGTGGATACTGTAATCTTGTCTAATCAAAAGGGTTCATCATTGGACCCGTCTAGAAATGAAGATGCGACCACGTCTAAAGTCGGATTTGATGCAACTATCTCTCTAGACAAGAATCCCGACGATTTCCACTCTGTAATGTGAAATCTCGCGAGTTCCATTCTATTTGTGAATAGAAGATACTTCGGACATTGAAACAGTTATTTGAAGTGCTAATAGTGTTTCAAACAAAAACATGGCGAGTGAAAGTGGTGACCTATTACAACACCCTCGCCGTAATTTAGGCAATCGATTTAGGTCTCAAGCCCAGAAATTTACTCGCCTTGCAGTAAGGGATACTTCTAGAGAAGAAGAGAATATGGCTTGGGCTGAGCAAAATGCTAGACAAGCAATATTACACGATTTCACTGACCAAAGAAACTGGCAATGTTTGGCTGATATCAAATTAATAAATCGTGATGGTGAAGGACTCAATGCAGTATTAGAAGATGTTTTTGTCATTCTTGGTCGTGACCCTGATTTGGTAGATCAATTGAAAGATATAGATTTTCTAATGGTTGGAGTTGAATTACTTGTGGCGGCATTTACCCGTGACCCATTAGACCCAGATATGTGGTGGCAAGTAATTTCCAATACCGATGATGGAGAGCAAGATTTAGTAGAACAAAGAATTATTGAATTCGCACAGCGTTGTAGAACTCTCGACTTCAGTGACCAAAGAGCCAACATCATCTATGGTCGTCGCTTAGAGAGACTCAAACAAAACGGTCATATCGAATTATTCATAGAACTGTCAAGACACTTATTGGCTCATAGGCCGAATAATCATGAGTTGTGGATGGAATTAGGTAGGTTGCATGAAAGGAGAGGAGAGATTGATGAAGCATGGTCTTGTTATGACCACGTACAAACAATAATTCCTCATCATACTCCAAGAGATGAATTTCTATTACGTCTCAAGGGAGCAATGGATGGCGGTGATAAGCAACCTTGGTCTGGACCTGACATTACCAAGCGTTCTACATTTTTGCAACAAATGGAATCCCTCTCTCAAAGAATTTCAAAGTCTTCATCTGAGGCAGGTGTTGAGGATGATGTTGCAGTTTCGGATGAGGTAGACATTACAAACAAAGTGCATCCTGATTTGAATAAAATGAAAGAGTTATTGGATTCTGGCAATGCTAGTGAAGCCTTTTTCCTCGCAAGAAGACTCGTGGCAAGTGGAGAAGACTGGGCAACAGAATGGCTTGAAAAAGCTCAGCAAGCATTCTGAGGTGGAATCTATGGTTGGTTTCGATTTGAAAAATGATAAATCAAAGCCAGTTTTTGTTTTGGCTTGGGTGACCAAAAAAGGTCAAACTATTACAAAAATGGGTGATGGTGGTAGTGTATTATTTGTTGAGCATCCAGATAGAGGTTGGGAAATACCTGGCGGTCATCTAGAGGAGGGTGAAAGCCCAGAGCAGGCTTTGCTACGGGAACTGGAAGAAGAAACTGGTCTCAGCGGTCAATTGATTTCATGGCATTATGACTACTATCCCAATGGATGGGTCGGGCATGTTATTGTTGAAGATAATTTACAGCATTCGTGGAATGTCGATGACAAAAAAGTCAAACAAGTAAAATGGTGGTCGCAAACTCCACCTGTGATTGAATGGACCATTCAGGAATTTGAAGAATTGTCTTCGTGGGCCAAGTCTCTATAGAATGTTCTGGCTACTGGTCTTCAAGTATGGTTAGTTCAGTAAGTCTGGTAATCCATTGCGCTTTATCTGTTTCATTTTCGCAAATCGCTTGGCAAATGGCGGCTAACATTGGATCCTCTACAGATTTAGGTTGTTCCATTAATTTGACAAATAATTCTACGTCGGCTAATTTCCCGAGTTTTGAAGCGATTGAAATCAGGGCACGAATATCGGGCCTATCTTCTCCGAGTGTATCTTCTGGCAACCTTTCTACGCACCAGTCGAACACACCGTCAATATCTAATGGGTTTACTTCTAGTACGGGAGCATCTTCATCAATATCTCTTGGTTTTGCATTTTCTACCTGTATTGACATCCTTTCAGCATCTTGTTTTTGATTGCCAATTGATAGTTCAATGAATAGTGAGCCTGCTTCCAGTGCCATACCGACCTGTTGCGCTAATATTGCATGTTCATGAGCATTCCAAGCATGGCGCGCAGCATCAAACATATGCCCTATCGATGCTCTTATCCTACTAGCACCTAGGCGTGAGATTGCAATTGTTTCATGGGCATGTCCCTCGCTTCTTGAGATGTCTCCATAAACCTGAAGCGCCATCAAGTGTTGACCTATTGCCATATGGAATGCAGCTTTATTGAGAAGGGACAAATCATGTTCTCGGCCAGCCTTTGCAACGCTCTTCAACCTAACCTCTGCCCAATTCAAATCATCTTGAGCAGTTTCGGTATCACCCATTTCAAAGCAAACCAAGCCCTTTTCCATTCTTAGACGACCTTCTAAAACTAGATCACGAGTTTCAGGGGTTTGGCAAATTATAATTGCGTCCTCTATTGATTTTAGTAAGTGAGTATCTCCTAACATACGGCGCCTAACCAAAGAGAAGGTTGCTTCTTGTGCAGGGGTGAATTGGGGAGATATCAGTCCCACCAATTCTGCAGCATCCAAAAACAAACCAGCCTCAGCAATACTGAGCCAATTGTCAAATCCCATTTCATCGCGCCATAGAGTGGCGGTTTCAATATCGACTGGTCCTAATTTTCTCCACTTTGAAATATAATATCCTGGCGCTTGAGATACATTAATTTCGCTCATCCTCAATCCTCCATTCGTTTAGATTGTGTTAAATGGGAAATAAATGCAGTTTCAGCACGGACTCGGTCAGATTTTCCACTCCAACCTGCAGCGCCATCATGACCTCCGCCTTCGCCACCGATTTGTTCAGCCACTTTTTGCATAATATTGCCCAAGTGGACTCCTTGTCCTGTGCTAGATCTCGGTGCTCTTGCCGTCAGGCGTGTTTCACCATCTCTGAATCTAGAAACGAGAGATACTTCTGCTCCAGTACCCAGTATTAGACTAGCCAACCTTCCTTCTAGTGTTCCCGAATAGGAATGAACAAGGTTCCAAGGCCCCGCTTCAATACTATTACAGCGAGATAAGCCTCTAACTAAAGCGCCTCTTTCACTTGGAGTTGTTATTTCAGTCTCAACAAATTGTAAGAATGCAGCATAATCAAACGATTCGTTTGCAAGGAGGCTAACCGCTGTTTGAAATGCTCCTAAATCGGAGTGCTTGAACCTTGCAGTATCTGTTATCAAACCAGCGAGTAGCATCTTTCGTACAGGAACTGTTAGAGATTCTGGATAGAATTGTTGCAAGTAATCATTGACTATTTGTGTTGTAGCCCTGACATTCCATTGTAGATTCAAGTCACCTTCAGTCAATTGCCAATCATTTGTTGAATGGTGGTCCAAAATACATAGTGGCACACCTTCTGGCAATTCTATGCCGACTTGGCCTAATGCAGCAGCATCGACGATAACAATACCGCCCAAGTTTACTGGCCAAGCAGGGCTCTGGGCCGACATTTTCCTAAAGGGTGCTTGTAATTTTGTAACCACTTTTTTAGCAACTCGTCCTAAGTGCAGTCCACCTGCCATCATATTGGAATTGATAGATGAAAGTGCAATAGCGGAGCCAATGGTGTCCATGTCTCCATTCTTACCGGTTAATATCGGTACTGTTCCTCGCGAACAAGCATCGTTCAACCATGTATGCAATGCATCCAGTTGATCCGCTTTTGATTGAATCTCTTCGCTCACGACTCTCCCTCTAACACTTGCTTGAGTTGTTGATAAGTTGCCAGTAACTGCTTTTCTCTTTCCAAAAATCGTTCGAGATGTTCTTTTAGAGTGGTCAAGGTTGTTTCCAATTCATTTACTAGTGCATCTCTATCAGCGACTTCGATAAGAACTCCACTCAATTGTTTATGCAATGCAAGTTCACTAGGTTGATCTTTAACCGTGGTAATCGTCATTTCCAATTCTTGTACTTGTGCATTAAGCGAAGCCACTTGGCTACGAGCAGCTTGCATATTGTTGATGACTCCCTGAAGTTGTTCCATTGTTGTTGCCATCTTTGTCACCTTTTTGTTTCAATTGCTAGGAGTTGATGAATGCTGATTAATTATTTTTAGAACACTATCAACAGCGATTAGTCCTCTAATTCTTGTATTCCACATGGCTCTAAGGTCCTTGGCCACCAGATTATTAAGTTCAAAATAGAAATTCGAACCATCCTCAGAAAAAGTGGTTGGCTCATCTGTGGTCAAACAATCTGCTAAGGCTTGAGTTTCTTTCAAACTACGCGACTCTACAGTTAAGTTTAGTTTCCAAGAAGGGGTCATTAAACCACCTGCCTTTACCCCGAAGGGTAGAGATCACTCCTCTTCTTCAAGTTCGCCTGCAGCAAGACGGCGCTCGTAATCAAGAGCTGCTTGCTGTGCGATATAAGCCATATCAGCAGTAGTTGCGCCTTCGACAGAGCGTCTAAGGATACGACTATTTGCATCTGATGCACGAGTAAATGGTTCCCAAGCTCCGCCAGCGAATGTGTGGGTACATTTTGAACATGACCAAATTCCTACGGACTTGCGAGAGACCTTCTTGTATTGACATACAGGACAAGTATATTTTGCAGTCTTCTTTGCTAGCGCAATACCTGAATTACGTCTAACTGAGACACCATATCGTGCTCCGAATCTTGCTGTTGCGCCTGCTTTTTGTGTTCTCTTTGCCACTCAGTTCCCCTCCTGGTTTGCTACGAGTTTACGAAGGTCAACACAGCGAGACTGTGCGACATCGAATATCTCTGCAAATTCTTCCGGAGTGAATACCCCTTTTAGCCCTTTTTGTAGGGAGTGGAGGTGACCTTCATCTCCAAGTGTGATGTGAATGCGTTCATCTCCACCTAATTCTTCCTGTTCTGATGGGTCAAACACATATCGTCCGCCAACTCTAGTAAAGGATGCCATGATAGGTGTACTCTTTACTTGTAAGGTGTAATCTTCGCCGACATCAAATCTCTCCGCAGGAACGATTGCAGTTCTCAATGCAGCGATTGCTGCTAGAGCACAAGCATCAAACATATTTCCTTGGTCAGATAGTACGTGGATGTCAATCATTACACCCCATACTTTCTCACCAGGTACGATACAGAGTTTTTCCATATCAATACAGCCTGATTCACGAATACCTCGGTCAACAACGCGACCTAATTCAATAGATTCTGGAGAAGGTGGGCCTGGTTCGTATTTCCTTCCAGCGATTGGGCGCAATTCAGCACTGCACATTAAAGAACCTTCATTTGGTCTATCTGGCCAAGGAGTTCTCATCTCAAATTTGACACCAGCGTAGATAATTGTATCTCCCCAGACAACCTTTGCAGATCCCTCACCATTGTACAAACAATCAGTTTCTAGGACAATATCCCTAGCTTCCCATTGTCCACGGCCATCGAGGCGAGCACCAGCTTCTGCTAGACGTGCAAGTTCTTGACGAAGTAAAGTTGGAACTAACGCTACCATCAGTTTTCACCTCCTTCATATTTTCGCTTTAGAGCATCGACCATAACTTCATGAATCTCTCCAGCAGCCTTGAAGTTATACTCCATTGCTAAATTGAATTCATCAGGTGATAAGTCTCCATCCATTTGTAAGAATGCAATTTCACCAGTATTAGGTAAAATTCCAACCGGAAGGTCAGCTTGACCATAGTTGTCCTCTGCCTTATCCAAGTCAAGAACTACTATACCCTCAACTTTACCACTTGCAACACCGACCAATAGGTCGCGCATTGGGATTCCAGCATCTGCTAATGCAACCGAAGCAGCAGTAATTCCTACGCAACGAGTTCCAGCTTCAGCTGATAGAATTTCAATCTCCACACGAATCTTACTACGAGGGTATCTTTCACAGATAACTACTGATTCTAATGCCTCTGCAGTTACTTTGGAAATCTCTCTACTACGTCGATTGTATCCTGGACGAATACGATCAGAAGTTGAGAATGGTGCCATGTTGTATCTTACGTCAATAACGCAACGGTCTTGGCGTTGAATCTTACGAGGATGGGCTTCCATAGGTCCATAGACTGCAGCAACTGCAATATTCAAACCATGCTTAACCCATGCCGATCCATCTGCACCAGGAAGAATACCTGCTTCAATTTCAATCGGTCTCATTTCATCAATTTTACGACCATCTAATCTTAGGCCGTCTTCTTTTAGTAGTTTTATATCACCATATCCGCCCATCAGGCATCACCTCTTTTTGGAGCACTTTTTTCTAAAGCAGATAAATCTGCTGAGAATGTTTGTTTGTGGCCAGATTTACTAGCCAATTTTATTGCAGCACGAGCCCAAGAGATTCCTTCTGGGGGACCATCGACCAAAACCTTTCCATTGTCACCAACCATTATTCGGCAGTCACATATTTCTCTAAGTCTTAGTAGGGTTTCGTTATTGTTGCCACGAATCCTTTCAACATGATTTACTGGGACTGAAAGAATAGAACCTTCATTAATACGTCGTAATCCAACGCCCTTCATTGTAAGAACTACATTGTGACATTCATCGACTTCCTGAACTCTTGCCATTACTGAATCGCCTACACCCATGTGTTGGCGGGCTGCACCGAATTCAACCTTCCAAGGTGCTAATGACATTGGAAGGAGTCCTTGGAATGGACCATTAATGTCCATAAACCATAGATTATTTCTGACTTCTGCTACTGTGGCGATAATTAAATCTCCACTCCGTGGCATATATGCAGCATTAATTGGGTCAACTGAGACCGTGTTATTCATCTCGCGAACCCAGCCTAGGCGGGTCGCTATAATTTCTTCATTTTGTGCGAGTGCACCACTTCCTACGCGCTTTCCAGATAATGGCCCAATGGCCATTCCTGGAGTCACGAGGCGCAGCTCGGCGCCGATTTGACCTTGGGACATTTGTTTCTCTCCAACTCGCCGACCCAACGACCCATGATAAAGCAAACCCTTTGCAACTTGCTAAATATTGTACTGTACTGCTTTTATTTAGAAATAGAGGCCAGCAATATCAAGTTCACATTTCTTTGACTTCAGCATCAGAGGAACGTTGCATTACTTGGCTTATCAGTTCGCCCTTCATTCCACCAGGGCATTCGATTACGCAAGCCCATGAGCCATCTTCCAACCAGCCTTCCTTTTTCAGATATGGTCGTAAAATTTGGTTGACTTTACCCATCGTTGTTCCAGAAATTTTGAATGCTAATGTTACAGATTCAAACGATAGTGGGATCAATGATTTCAATTTGTCTACTGCATCCTTTACCTGA
>Ga0209830_10000797_pt1 | contig 30267 bp, 10 predicted proteins | sample ArcticOcean_MG_C_12_FD_187439 | JGI IMG/M metagenome (GOLD analysis project Ga0209830, IMG submission 187439) | Marine microbial communities from western Arctic Ocean - ArcticOcean_MG_CB8_130 (SPAdes) (version 2) | ecosystem: Environmental > Aquatic > Marine > Oceanic | place: Arctic Ocean...
ATTTCAATATCCAAATTAACACGCACATGCATGTTGGGTTTTAGTATTGTATCAGCATGATCAATTACTTGCGAAAGGTCCAGAACTTTGTACAACGGTTGATCGGGCCAAGCATGATACTCTGGCTCTTTGCCCCACTCTAATACCATTACACCACGTTGATCATCACCAGCATCACTAAAGTTATGCGGAAATGCATTGCCAATATAGTTTATGTTGTTTTTCTGTTGTCGCAAATGAAAATGTCCTGAGAACACTGTACCGTATTGCTGGAAGTGTTCACTTTTGATCTCTCCATGATCAGGCATCTCTACCATGGCATTCATCTTGAAGTGCGGCAGTTCAAAGTGTCCAAACATATACTGAGAACTTGCAGTTTTAATCTTCTTGTGATCATCTCCAACAAGCCAAGGAACAAGTATAACATCATCTTGTTGAAACCAGTCATTGCATATCTTTAGATTTGGAATATGCTTTGCCCATTCAAAACTGTATATGTCACGTTTGTCTCTGTAGTACAAGTCGTGATTGCCAGTTATAAAGTAGGTTATGTCAAAACTACGTGAAAGATTTTCCAATGCACGTAGACTGTGACTCATAGTTTGCAAACTTAAACTTGCTCTATGATGATGCCAGTCACCCATGAATATAGCAGTTTCACAGTTGTGTATCTTGCCTTGTTGCACTGCCCACTCTACAAAGTTTTCACAATCCTGGTTGTGCATGATGCTATTGCTTTTCATGCCAAAATGAATGTCAGTGAAAACTAGAGCTTTTTTAAACAAACCCATGCGTGTTTCCTTATTTTGCTTTAACAACTTCTGGTTGTAGTTTTTTTGCATCTGGTGAATTGTTAAACTGTCTTGTCCAACTTGGATTCAATCCGTTCTGTTCAAGTATGTCATCACGTATGTTTTGACTTTTCTTTTCGATGTTTAGCACTCTGGTAAACGAGTTTGTAATTGCAGCAGTGTAATAAGCAAACGGATTTTGACTTTTGTCTTCATTGAACTGTAGTCCAATTTGACTGAGTTGTAGCAATGCAGTACCACGCATTTCTTCGTTATAGGTATACCCACGCCAGTTTGATCTTGTAGCATAACGTTCACACAGTTTAATAAACATGTGTGCTAGTTTATCAGTCATCTTGCCGTGTTCTTTTGAAAAGTAACCGTTTTCCATGCCACCAATCCAGTGACTTTTACCTACAATATATGGAACTTTGTCATCATCAATCATATAGTGCCAGAAAGGAGGAAAGTTTAATTTTACATAGTTTAAATCTTGTTTTGTATCTGAAATAAGTTCTTGCAAACCATCATCTTCGATATCAACATCGTCCATCTCTAGTAGTTCTTCGAGTTTGCTCTTTTTCTTTTTCTGTGCTTTGGTTAGTTTCTTCGGAACCATTGGAATATGTTCCCAACAAACAACACGAAATACCAGTTCTTGATTGCTTAGTTTTGTTGGATCAACTATTTCTCCAGTTTCTCTCTTGATTCTGTCTGCTTTGTTGCGTCTTGCTTGTGCAACACTACGCTGGTTAATCTTGTCAACACTTGGAACAATGATGTCAAACTGTGCATATTCTTTTTCAAGAAATGAACAGTAAGTGCTTTTGCTCTTGTGAATCTCTTTGAGGATATCTCTGTTGTTAAGATAGTTAACTTTTCTAGGTGCTTTAAACACTGCCATTTAGTAATTCTCCTTATACTAGTACTTATTATACACGAAACACAGGGGTTGTCAATCATTATCTTAGCCGTTTTTAGTTAACATAAATAACACTATAGGAGATAATATGGCAGGATACGATCCAGCAAAAGCCGCTAGAATGAACGCACTAGCACAACAGTACCCAAAGGCTGACCTTGGTGTTTTGGCCGATTTAGCACGTATTGATCGCAGCGATTTAGGCAACTATACCACCGACAGTGTTGGTACAAGGGCAGTTAATGCTAATTTTGGTAGAGTAACCAGTAAAGCGTCACAAACTGTGCAGTCTACAGATACTCCAAGAAATTCTGCAGGTTCAGGGTCAGCATTTGCTGGTAACACCATTCCTGCTCCGACTGTACAATCTTCTAACACTACACCAAGAATCAATCCGGTTACCGGTAGAGCATTTGTGGCACCAACACCTACACCTGTAGATGAAACTGCGGCCTTTGCACAAGAGTTTGACGGAGCAGGACAAACACCACCAGTTCCGACTCCAAGACCTGCAGTACCAAATTCAACCCAGAATAACACTAATAGTTTTGGCAGTGCAGGATCGCAGGATGCATTTAGAGATACACCACTTCCGCCAGCTCAAACTCAAGACACTGACGTAGACTTTACAGACGCATATGGCGAAAATTTTAGACAAGCAACTCCAATACCTACACCGGTTGTTCAACCACGAGACACTGACGTAGATTTTACAGATGCATATGGTGAAAGTTTTAGAGAAGTAACACCAATTCCTCCTAGTACAAGACGTCCTGGAGTTGAACAAGCCACTCTTCCTCCAGGAAGCAGAGGCAGTGGCGAATTCTTAGATGATAGAGGCAGAACACCAGCAGAACAACCAGATCCATTTCCAGAACCTCCTCCAGGAAGACCAGCACAACCAATTTCGCAAGTAGATGATTTTAGTGCATATACAAATAACGACTTTGGTCAAGTTGATGACTTTGCTGAAATTAATACTCCAGCACAAGTAGATGACTTTGGTGCGTATACAAATAATAATTTTGGGCAAGTAGATGATTTTGCTGAAATTAATACGCCAGCACAAGTAGATGACTTTGGTGCGTATACAAATAACGACTTTGGTACCGAGGATCCTGGATTAGATGCCTTTGGCCCTGGACCAACTCCGCCACCCCCAGCTAATATACAAGAATATGATCAAACTCAATTTGATCCGTTTGGAGATGTTGTACAGGAAAGTGCACCTGCACAAGTAGATGACTTCGCAGAATACCAATCACCAGCACAGGTAGATGACTTTGCAGAGTTCCAAGCACCAGCACAGGTAGATGACTTTGCTGATTATAGCGACAATGACTTTGGTACAGAAGATCCTGGACTTGACGCATTTGGCCCTGGACCAGCACCAGCACAAGTAGACGATTTTGCTGACTATAGCGACAACGACTTTGGTGCACAGGTAGATGACTTTGGTGAGATAAACACACCGGCACAAGTTGATGACTTTGGCGAATATAGCGATAATGACTTTGGCACAGAAGAAGAGGATTTTAGTGACTTTGCAACCCCAGAAGAGGTAAATCCTTTTGGTGTTGATGATTTTGGTGATGCCGAAGCTGCACAGTTTGATGAGTTTGGTGACCCGTTAAGGGCTCCAGAAGAAGTAAATCCTTTTGGAGTAGATGATTTTGGCGACCCTGAAGCGGCACAGTTTGATGAGTTTGGTGATCCGATACTAGCGCCTGAGGATCGTGTTGATGCCGACGGAGAAAGTTTAGTTGGAGATGATCCAACAGGAGAATTTGACGATTTAGATGGCGTAGATGGAGTTGAACAGGCTGCAATTAGTCAACAACAAGAAGCTGCTCTACAAGCACAAGCACTGAAAGCAAAAGCACAACAACAACAAACTGTTAGTGAAATGCGTGAAGCATCTGGTGTTAAGAATGCAGATGGCGATTGGCGTGTCAAGCTCCGATTAGCTCCGCAAGCAACTTATTTGTATCAAGCACCTGATCCAGGCATACTTGCACCACTTACAGAAACAGACGGAATTATATTTCCCTATACTCCAAGTATCGATATACAGTACAGAGCAGAATACAATGCATATTCTCCAACACATTCAAACTATCAACACTTTTTTTATCAAGGGTCAAGTGTAGCAACTGTACAATTAAACGCTGATTTTACTGCACAAGACACTGTTGAAGCAGAATACCTACTTGCAGTTATACACTTCTTAAAAAGTGCAAGCAAAATGTTCTACGGACAAGATGCTCAAAGAGGATCACCACCTCCGTTGTTGTATCTCACAGGCTTAGGCGAATACCAGTTTAACGAATCACCATGTGTGATAAGTGAATTTAATTACAACCTTCCTCCTGATGTTAACTACATACGTGCAAGAAGCAAACAGATACAACGTGATGGACAATTGCAATATCGAAAACCACTAGCAACCAGTGTAACAAACGGAAATTTTTCAAGTTTGACAAGGCTAGCAACTGCGGCTACTAATGCAATAAATGGGAAAAGTGACCCTATACGAGCAGGTGCAGAACCAACCAAATTAGGCATAGATAAACTTGGTACAAAAGGAGCAACCTATGTTCCAACAAAAGCAACAATAAGTCTAGTGCTCAACCCAATTGTAAGCAGACAACAGGTAAGTCAACAGTTTAGCCTCAAAGAGTATGCAAACGGAAATCTAATTAAGAAGGGAATGTGGTAATGTCAACTTCATATCAGAATACCAGCCCATATTTTGAGACACCGGTAATAAACAATCAGTATCTTGGATTGATGATCGAACGACCTATACCAAAATTGGTGGACGACTTGTCGATGACTATCAATGAAACATATAACCTACGTCCTGATTTATTGGCGTTCGACCTATATGAAGATTCAAATCTATGGTGGGTATTTGCTATGCGTAACCCAAACCAATTGCCAGATCCACTGTTTAATTTTGTCACTGGAACCACAATCTATCTACCACAGAAGTCCACATTACAAACAGTATTAGGTATCTAATATGACAACCCCGGCAGAATTAAATGCGGCCAGACTTAGTCAACAACTAGAGATAAACAGGCAAAAAATTGCAGTAAAAGCTCTACAGGCAAGATCTCGCAACGGATCAAAGTGGGATGACATTAGAGACGACTGGAACACTAGTGATGAAATTATTAAAACAACTAGAAGCACACTGACAAATCTAAACGGACAAAACGAAGGACTAAAAAATCAACCAGGATATGTCAGTACAAAAGTTAAACTGACAACAAATATAGTTGAAACAAACGTACTTACAAACGAATTGATTGTTGTCCAGAAACAGGCATTTTCAAATACAAAGAAAACATCAATTAGAGAAAACATTACCAAAGACAGTGCCGGGACAATCGTTGCTAGGGAGCAAATTTATACTAGTGAATTTGCAAGGTTCACTACGCCCAATATAGATGATGATCAAATTATTAAAACAATTGAAGGAAAAGGACCTGAGATTTCTTCATATCTTTCTAGTAGCGTTAAACCAACAAATGCAAGAACAACTGCACTTTCAGGTAGAAACAATGAACAACTAGGCGATCTCAAAGGATCAGGATCAACCAGTACAGTTGGTGGAGCTTCACCTGTAAAAAAAGTTGGACAAACACAAACAACCGCAGTAAGCTCGTCAACAGGCAGTGCAGTTATACCACTTAGTGGTAATAACAAAGCAGGTGGTGGTGGTGGTGGTGGTGGCGGAGTACAGGTAGCACCAGGTGATGATGCACAGACCATAAAAAAGAACCAGGTTGGCAATGCTATACAAGCTGATAGTGTTGAAGGCAGGACTGTGGTTGCTCAAGAATTTCTAAACAAGATTGATCCAACTCCTAATCCATTAATGGGACTAGCAAGTCAAACCTATAGTATATCAATTTATATGATGAATCAAACTGAATATGCTGATTTTCTTGGCACTGATAAAAAGACATTACCAACTAGACAACTTATATTGCAATCAGGCGGTGCTAAACCAGAAGAGAGAAACAGATATTTTGATGTAGATTTTTACATTGAAGATGTTGAAATACAAACACTTTTAACCAATCAATCAGTGGGATCTCCTCACAATGTTACAAATATAACTTTTAATATCATGGAGCCACAAGGTATTACTTTTTTAGAAAGGTTAAAGAAAGCAACCACTGAACATATGAAAGACACCAACATCAATATCAATGCACAGAACTATCTGATGGTAATACGTTTTTATGGATATGATGAATTTGGTAACTTGGTTACCAAACAGACTGCACCAGCTGCCACCGCCTTTGCACAAGAAACAGCAAATGAATTTGCTGGTGGACAAAATCTAGGCGAATTTGAAACCACTAGCGATCCTAATTCTCTAGTTGAAAAATTTATACCATTTCAGTTTACTAGTATTACCTATAAGGTTAATAATCAAGCAGTGGTTTATAGTTGTAAGTGCGTTGCTCCTATTCAATTAATAGGATATTCAACTGCAAGAGGTACAATACCTTTTAACTTTCAACTTAATGCTTCAAGTGTTAAAAAGCTGTTGAATGGCAACAGTGAACTGCAACCTTTAGTACCATTGGTAACACAAACTGGAACGAAGGTAGATCCGAGATTTAGAAGTGCCACTGGACCCATTGGGTCCGATGGGCTTGTAGCTCAAGAACAAACTGCATCAGTGGAACAACAACGTGCAGGCAAACTTGGACTCGCTGATCGAACTGTCACATCAGGACTATGCGATGCATTAAATGAACACCAAAATATGATTGCAAAAAAGAATGGCAGTATTGCAGACCAGTATATTATTGAAATTGAAGATGTACCCGGCTTGATTGATGCCAAAATGCGGAAGGATGGATTGGTTGATAAAACCAGAGCACCAATGCAGATGTCTAGCAATCCAAACGAACAAAAAAACATGGAAAAACAGGCATTAGATAAGGATACAAAAGAATACAGTATCAGTGCTGGTACACAGATTGTACAATTAATTGATCAGGTTATGAAAAATTCCACATATATCACTGCTCAACAAACAATTGCTTTTGACGAAGTTACCAATAAACAAATTATACGTACTGCCGCCAAAACAGTACAGTGGTACAAAATCACACAAATAGCAGCTCCGATAGGATATGACCGTGTAAGGCAAACTTATGCATACCAAATAACATATAGAATATCAAGGTATCAAATTAATACACCAAGGTCACCTTATTTTCCAACTGCTATGTACAGGGGAACACAGAAGCTATACAATTATTGGTTTACTGGACTTAACACTGAAATTTTAAACTTTGAAATTGAATCTAAAGCAAACTATTTTGAAATTATGGGCAAAGATGGACTAGTCTCAGAATCTGATGTGCAGGTTGGTGGAGATGCAAGATATGCAGAACAAAGATTTTTTCAAAGTTCACCAGACTCTAGTACTCAAGGGGCATCAGGAGATGCTGGTCGACCAGCGGCTCAGTTGGCAGCTAGATTGTATGCGCCAGCAGATGTTGCTAAAGTACAAATGACTATTGTTGGTGATCCAGATTTTATTCTTCAAAGCGAATTATTCTACAACACACATAGTCTTGCGGCATTTGAACCTGATGGTAGTGTTAACGCAAATGCCGGCGAAGTACTATTTGAAGTGCGTTTTAATCGCGTTACTGATTACGATATGGCCACTGGTGAAACTCCGGTAAACCGCAACAATGTAGACAGCGAAATCACTGGAGAAAAAAATCTAGCACAGGAAAGTGCAGTGTATTGTTTGCTAACAGTTGTTAATAAATTTGCTAAAGGAAAATTTACACAAGAACTTAACGGTGTAATACGAGAATTTGGCGCAGCAATCAATAGTCCAAAACAAAAACAAATTGAAAAGAACGTTATTGAAGATCCAGGATTAGATGCATTTGGCGGAGCAGGTGAATCAGTAAGACCTAGTAAGAATGTTATTCCGCCTGGAGCTCGTAGTAGTAGACAATTTCAACCAAATGCTGGTCAAGATCCGCGAGCAGGAAACTTTAAAACTGCTGAAACTATCAACGGATCTAAAACCAACACTCAAAAGAAAGAGCCATACAGCAGTGCTCTAGTAAATAATGCAACAACTGGACGTATTGCAAAACTACCAGATTCAACTGTAAATTACACAGATGGTGCAGATGTTACGCCAGGAGAAGCAGAATGGACACCACCAGGGGGTTTTCCAAAAACACCCAATGTACAACCTAAACCTGGAAGTAATACTGTAAGTGATGATGCTGGTTCTAATACTGGATTTCAAGGATCGTTGTTAAAAAAGAAAACGCAACGTGCTTTAGAAAGATCAAAACAGAGAGTAAAGGACGGTGCAAAAGTAGTTAGTGGCGGTGGAACTGGCACAAATTCAAGTGCATTTAGATAGGACAATAAATGGCAGAAAATTATCAAAGAAGTAAAGGTACACCCGGTGCATATAAGACGTCCAAAGGCGGAACACCAGCTGAATCGGGTCCGTTTATTGGTGAGGTAACCAATAACATTGATCCTACTCGATCTGGCAGACTGCAAGTTTATATTGAATATATTTCAGGTGACGATAAGAACAACACAGATTTATGGCGTACAGTAAGTTATATTTCACCCTACTACGGATACACACAACAAAGTGCTCAGCAACCAACTGGTCCAGGAAGTTTTACTGGCAACAATCATAGTTACGGGTTCTTTGGTACACCACCTGATCTTGGAACAAAAGTACTTTGCTTCTTTGCCGACGGTGACCCAAACAAAGGCTATTATGTAGGTATGCCAATATCACCCGGTCTAAATCACATGGTTCCGGCAATTGGCAGTAGTAAAAAGTATGTAGACGATAGTGGTTCACCGCTATTTGCAAACAAAGCAAAATTGCCAGTGGTTGAAATAAACAATGCCAATGATGCAGTAGCAGAAAATCCAAGATTCTTTGATGAAACAAAACCTGTACACAGTGTACTAGCAGGACAGATGTTGTCACAAGGTGTTATAGCAGATCCTCTAATTGGCCCGATCAGTTCAAACAGTCAAAGAGAATCTCCGAGTACAGTATTTGGAATAAGCACTGCTGGAAGACCTGTATACCAGGGCGGATTAACAGATGCACAGATATCAGCCAAGGTAGCAAGCAGTACACTACAAGCAAATGAAACAACAGTGATAGCACGTAAAGGTGGTCACAGTATTGTAATGGATGATGGTGATCTTGCAGGTGAAGATAACCTAACTAGAATACGTACCAGTACTGGTCATCAAATTATGATGAACGACACTGAAGGCAAACAGACAATTCATATTATGCATGCAAACGGTCAAACTTGGGTCGAACTGGGCAACGAAGGAACAATTGATCTGTATGCATCAAACAGTCTAAACATTCGCAGTGCTGGCGAACTAAACATGCATGCTGATCGTAATATTAATATAGCCAGTGAACTAGGCAGTGTGAATATTTTTGCTAAACGTGCTATGAGTTTAGAAACTGGTAGTCTTAGTCTTACAGGTACAAACAGTATATTAGCATACAGTAAAAGCATGGTTGGAATCAAAAGCGATGGTGCACTGAATTTAAACAGTAGAATTGGAGGATGGGGTGCAGGCACTGGACTTACGCTCGAAGCTGGATGTATAAAGTTAAACAGTGGATCCGCATCGCCTGTGTCAAAAACATCTGAGATTCCAAAACTGCGACTACCAGATACAAAATTTGAACCTGCTCAAGGTTGGATTGCAGCGCCAGGTGCAATTGAAACAATTGTTACAAGAGCACCAACACACGAACCTTATGCAAACAGAGGTACTGGCGTAAACACCAGTACTAGTTTAGAATCTGCTGCTGAACAGGTTCCACTTGATCCAAAGACTCAAGAAGCAGTTACTAAAGCAGAATCAACTGAAATTGATACTGTAACAGAAGCAGATTATGAACAACAGAGTCAGGCAACTACAAACGTAGGTAAAATTACTTCTGAAAAAGTTACAAGTATGGTGGCACAATCAAGTAAACTTGTACCACAAGCTTCTAATGAAATATCAAATGCATTTGGTGTTGGCAAATTTGGATTTAGTGCAACAGAATTAGAAAAAGGTGGTCTACTCAAACCGGGTACTGCTGAGTTCTTTCTCAAAGATGCTACTGCTGATCTAAACACTGTATTAAGCAGTTCAAGTGTGTGGACTGGATCTCAAGGGATTAATGGAGTAAGTGATTTCCTCAACAACGAAACTCTACAAGATTTGACCAAAACTGATTTGTTCAATAAAGGCTTGGGAGAATTGCAAAATGCAGGAATAGTAACTGGACTTGAAAATGAAGCATCGCTTGGTGGACTTATCAGTGGAGCAAGCAAGTTTGGTGTAGATGCAGTGAAAAAATGGCAGGACGGAGCCGCAACACTTGGCGAAACATTTGCTGGAGCAAACAGTGCTCCTATAACCAGTAACCAAATGAGCGAATTGGTTAGAGGCGGACAGTATTCTATACAATTGGCACAACAAAAACTAAGCAATGCGATACAAGGATTTTCTACAGGCAGCGGCGGAGTGGTTGGAACAACTATTCGTACATCGATTGATACCGCATTGGAGACAGTCGTTGCAAGCAAAAAAGTCAATGGTGTAATAAGCACATAATTTAGGACACTAAATACAGTATGGCAACATTTATTGGATATAGTACAATTAACCAGTACAAGAGTTATACAGTCACCGATTTTGATTTAATCAAGCGTGATTTGTTAAATGCATTGACCATACGTCAAGGTGAAATGCCAGGTCGTCCTAATATTGGTACAACTATGTTTTCTCTAATTTTTGAACCACAAGGGGAACCAACAAACAAAGCAATTATTAAAGAAATACAACGTGTGGTTGCACAAGATCCACGGATACAAGTGAACGATATAAATGTGTATCCACAAGAAAACGGAATCTTAATTGAACTTGAAGTTGATACAGTCAGTGGGCAACAAGGTGAACTTCTAAACATATTCTTTAACAACCAAACAATGCGAGCCGCTTACTCGGGCGTGTAGTATAAACTACCCAGTTTATTTTGTTCATAAATACAAGGTAAGGATAGATACACATGGCTAAAACTACAAGACAAACCAGTATATTCGGTGTTGAAGATTGGAAGAGAATCTACCAAACTTATCGTGAAGCAGACTTTCAGAGCTATGACTTTGAAACACTTCGCAAGAGCTTTATAGACTACATTCGTTTGTACTATCCAGAAAGTTTTAATGACTATATTGAGTCAAGTGAATTTATTGCACTGCTTGATGTTATGGCGTTTATGGGACAAGCAGGAAGTTTTAGAAATGATCTAAACACCAGAGAGAACTTCATTGATACTGCTGAACGAAGAGACAGCGTAGTACGTCTTGCTGAACTAGTAAGTTACACACCAAAACGTAATACAGCGGCACAAGGTTTTATCAAAGTACAAAGTATCAGTACTACAGAAGGTGTAATCGATTTTACAGGTGTAAATCTTTCAAACATCACAGTCAACTGGAATGATACCACAAACGCAAACTGGCTAGAACAGTTCACAGTAATTGTTAATGCCTCACTTAGTGGAAGCCAAAGATTTGGACGCCCGGGTAATACGCAAACTTTACTTGGTGTGCAAACTGATGAATATCAATTAAATCTAATACAGGGATTTTTACCAGTAATACCATTTAGTCAAGTTGTAAATGGAACTAATATGACGTTTGAAGCAGTGAGTGCAACAAGTTTAGATGAAACATACTTGTACGAACCAGCACCTGCACCAAACGGTGCCCTAAATATACTATATAGAAACGACAAACAAGGTTATGCTAGTGCAAATACTGGTTATTTCTTTTACTTCAAACAAGGTAGTTTACAAGATCAACAGTTTAATCTTGGAGAAAGAATAAGCAACAGAATTGTTAACGTAAACATTGAGGGAATCAACAACGAAGATACATGGTTGTACCAACTTAATGCACAGAACATTATTCAAAGCGAGTGGAAAAAAGTAGAAAACATCTATGCCGGTGCTACAGAAGAACTTACTCCAGAACAACGTAGGTATTTCACTATTACATCAAGAACAAACGATCAGATTGATCTAAACTTTGGTGACGGGGTTTTTAGTAGTATTCCTGTTGGAACATTTAGAACTTATGTGCGTTCTTCAAATGGTTTGAACTATATTATTAATCCAGATGAAATGCAAAATGTAACACTTAGTATTGGATATGTTTCTAAGACAGGAAGAAATGAAACACTCACTCTTACATGTGCATTAACACAACCTGTGAGCAATGCAGCTAGTAGAGAAAATATAAACGACATCAAGCAAAGAGCTCCTGCAAGATATTATACACAAAATAGAATGGTTAATGGTGAGGACTACAATAATTTTCCATATACGCTTTATTCAACTATAATCAAGTCCAAGGCTGTTAATCGTAGCTCAATTGGCACTAGTAGATACTTGGATCTTGTAGATATCACTGGAAAATATTCAAGCACCAATGTATTTGCATCAGATGGAATGATATACGAAAATACAGAAGTGCCTAGTTTTACATTTACGTTTATTGATCAAAATGACATAACTGATGTTATTGTAAACCAAGTCGAGCCTGTACTTTCTAGTAGAGGAATGCAGGAGTTTTATTATGAAAACTTTCTTCGTCCAAGTTTGACAACACTAAATTTAGAATGGTCGCAAAGCACGACATCAAACAACGAGACAACAGGATTTTTTAAATTTGTTGCAAGTGGTGCACCAGCACCAGTTGGTCCACAAGCAAGTGATAATAAAAAGTATATTGCAAAAGGTGGATTAATTAAATTTGTTCCACCTGCTGGATATGTTTTTAATAATTTAAACAGACTTAGAGTTGGGTCAGCAACACTACCTGGTGATAAGACTGAATTATGGGCAACTGTTAGTAATTTAGAACTTGATGGTACCAATCAAGGAACTGGTAACAATGCAGACGGCACAGGACCAGTAACACTTAATAATTTTATTCCAACTGATGCAGTTCCAACACAAGTAATTGTTAATTTTATTACTGATTTACCTACTGCTATTGAAACAACAATGAGAGATAACATTGAACTCTACAGAAACTTTGGATTAGGATATGATAACCTAAACGAAACTTGGTATGTGATTACCGCAAGCAACCTTGATAGTAGCGTTACTTTTAGTTTAGCAAATGCACAGAATACAAGCGGAACAGGTTTGGACAATAGTTGGTTGGTCGATTTTCAAACAGACGGTGTAACCTATACTGTCAGTTCAAGGAGTTTAGACAGGTACTGGGCAAGTGTTCTAGAAACACGTTTTTTCTATGATGGCTCACAGAAAGTTTATGATCCAAAAACTGGTAAAGTAATAAATGATTTTGTCAATGTTTTAAAAACAAACAATCAACCCGATGCAAGCACACCTTTAAATAGTGACGAGATATTAGACATTATTGGACAACCAGTTGAGTCAGATGGTTTTATTGATGATTTTAGAGTTAGGATAAGTTACAAAGATTCAGACAATGACGGCATTCCTGATAATCCAGATTATTTTGAAACATTGGTTGCACCAGACACAAACCCAAATAGTAAAAGAATCTATCTACAACAAACAATCGACTTTGATAATCTTGAAAGGTATACACCACTGGCAAGTGGAGTTGTAACCGGTACACTAGCCACCAAAGATGCTATTGAATTAGTAAAGAGTGAATATATCAATGGACAGGTATTTTATGCTTATACTGATAAAAAGTTTTATAACTTAACTGTGGCATACAATGGTGTAAGAACTATCGCCGAAGTCACTGGGTACCAAACATTCGTAGGCAGACAAGATCTTAATTTCCAGTATAGGCATAATGCTCCACTGAGCAGACGTATTGATCCAGGTACAACTAATATTATTGATATCTATTTGCTTACACAAGCATACTATACTGCATATCAAAACTACATTAGAGACACAACTGGAACAGTTCCCGAACCAGCTAGACCAACAATTGATGAACTTAATACTGCATATAACACACTTAATCAATACAAAATGATCAGTGATAATATTATACTAAACAGTGTGACGTTCAAACCCTTATTTGGCACAAAAGCAGCAACTGAACTTAGAGCAACAATTAAATGTGTAAAAAATACAATTAGCACAGTTAGCACAAGTGAAATAAAAAGTCAAGTGATAAATGCAATCAATCAATACTTTACTATTGAAAATTGGGACTTTGGTGATACTTTCTTCTTCTCTGAATTAAGCAGTTACTTACATGATCAACTTGGAAGTATTATTAGCACAGTTGTACTTGTTCCAACCAATCCGTTGAAAAGTTTTGGTGATTTATACGAGATACGTTCTCAATCAAATGAAATATTCGTTAACGCAGCAACTGTTAATGATGTTGAAGTTATTGATGCACTAACAAGCAGTCAACTTAGAACTGCATCAAACAGTGGAGTAGTATAAACTATGGCTAAGCGTATACGCTCTGAAGATTTTTTACCAGAAATCTTCCAGACTCCTGCAAACAAACAACTGCTAAGAAGTACCCTTGATCAACTTACACAGAATCCCAAGTTAAAGCCAACTGAAGGATATATTGGACGTAAAATTGGTCCTGGTGTAACTGCATCAGATAGTTACGTACTAGAACCAACACAGACAAGAACAGATTACCAATTAGAGCCTGGAGTTGTACAACTAAAAACAGATACTCGTACTGTTGAAAATGCAATTACATACCCTGGGATCATTGATAGTTTGCAGATGCAAGGAGCAAACGTAACACGCGATGATAGACTTTTAGAAAGTGAACATTATAGTTTTGATCCAATGGTTGATCTTGACAAGTTTGTAAATTTTGGCCAGTATTATTGGATACCAGCAGGACCAAACAGTGTAGATGTATTTTCAAATGGTGTACCAACAACTGATACATTTGATGTTACATACAACGACGGTTACAATTTTTCAGGCGAATCTGGAAGTCTTCCAACACTTACTCTTGTGCGAGAAGGAAATTACGTATTTGATGTAAACACCAGTGGTAGAAACTTTTGGATACAAAGTGTTCCTGGAACATCAGGAGTATTACCACAACAAGCAAATCAAAGTTCAAGAGACGTGCTTGGTGTAAGCAACAATGGTGATGATGTTGGCGACGTGGTATTTAATGTTCCTGAAAAAACTGCACAAAACTTTTTCTTTACACTTGCTGACATTGGTGCAACTGATTTAATTGAAGATACACTTAAATTTAGCGATATTAATAATCAATTTGTTGATGTGTTCTTAGCGGCAAATGGTGGAATAGATGGTATTGTAGATTTACAAAATCGAACACTTATTATTACAACAGATACTGACTTAGGATGGGAAAATTTTACTCCTTTTGATGACACGTTGTTTGACCAGGACAATCCAGGAATACCAAATGCGGCATTTGATAACAGTGTACCGTTAGCAACAGATCCCGAGCGTTATGTACAGTGGAGAATTAACTTCAACTATGCCGACCCTCTCCGTCCGTTTATGGAACTTACAAAAGTACAAGATGTTGCTAATCTAAGCAAAACAGAAATCCAATATGGAACTGAGTATGCTGGTGCAACTATGTACAAAAATGCAGAAGGTGAATTTCAAAGACAGCCTTTAATTACTGCAAACTTAGATATACTTTACTATCAAGATCAAAGTGATGAAACAAACTTTGGTGTGATTAGAGTTGTTGATCAAGCCAATGCCGAAGATTTGCTAATTGAGGACATACTCGGGCAAGTGAACTATACCTCACCAAACGGTGTGGTATTTTCAAACGGATTGAAAATTAATTTTATAGGATCTGTTGTTCCGGTAAGTTATGCAAACATAGAATATTACGTTGAAGGAGTAGGTACTGCCATCGAGCTACTTCCTGTAACAGATTTTGTTACACCAGAAACATTTACCAAATCAGAGACTGTACCTTTTGATAGCCTAACTTTCGACGAAGGTGGGTTTGATGCTACTTCGGATGCTCCAACAGTTCAAGACTATATGCTTATGAATAGAGCTTGCATTGACTTAAATGCATGGTGCAGAGGTAATAGATGGTTTCACATTGATGTGTTGACTGCAACTGCAACATACAATAATACATCGTTATTAATAGATAACGATGCAAGAGCAAAACGTCCGATACTTGAATTTAAGAAGAATTTGAAACTTTTTAACTATGGAACAATTGCAACTACTCCAATTGACATAATAGATTTTGCTGAAACAGATGCGTTTTCAAATATAAACGGAACTGCTGGGTATGCGGTGGATGGATATAGTTTTGTAGACGGTTCAAGAGTAATATTCTCTGCAGATATTGATCCAGAAGTAAAAAATAAAATATATACGGTAAAGTTTGTCAATCTTGGTGCCGGTGATGTAATTGATTTACAACCAGCAAGTTTAACCGTATCTGATACAGCAACAAATACAACGGTTGTTGTGTTGTCTGGTGCAACTGAACAAGGAAACGCCTATTGGTTCAACGGGACTACATGGATTTTAGCACAACAGAAAACTGATACCAACCAAGCACCGTTATTTGATATCTATGATGCAAGTGGGTATAGCCTAAGCGACATCACAGTGTATCCATCTAGCACATTTGCTGGAACCAAAATATTCAGTTATGCAATAGGAAGTGGTGCAACAGATAGTATTATTGAACAACCATTGAAATATCTAACCATTGCCAACGTTGGCGATATTGTATTTGATAACAACCTTTATACTGACACATTTTTATACGTTAACGGAACAGTTAGTAAAACAGAAAAGATTGACAAAGGATTTGTAAGACAGTATAATAGTATCAGCACATTTGAAAAACTTATCGGATGGCAAACCAGTTTTACAACTGAGGTACAACGTCAAAGTTTCAGTTTTGATTTTGCTGGTGATCCACTGGTTCTAGATATTGATGTGATAAGTGATAGTAGTCTTATTCCTGTAAAGGTTTTTGTAGAAGGTCAGTTTGTTCTTCCAAGCACTTATACCTATGCTACCAACAGTGCTGGCGTAACTGAAATTACATTTAATGCAAATACATTAGGGCAACCAAATACTTTGCCTGCAGTTGGAGCAGTAATTGAAGCACAGGTAATCAGTGACAGTGCAAGTAGTATTGGATTTTATACTATTCCAGATAACTTAGAATCCAACGCAATGAACGAAAATAGTGCAAGTTTTACACTAGGTACTATCAGAACACACTATGAAACAATTTGCCAAAATTTAGAAAACTTTACAGGTAAAATTCATGGTGCAAACAACGTTCATGACTTAGGAAATGTTATTCCTTACGGTGACCTTATTCTTCAGCAAAGTGCTCCGTTGACACTTACTACTCCATTTATAAATGAAAGACAGTTTGAGTACTTTCGTGCCTTAGACTTCAATGCAAGCGAATATAACAAAACAAAAAATAAAATACTAGAATATGTTGCAACTAACGACTGGGAATCAAAGACATCTGCACAAATACTTGATGATACATTGATTGCAATCAATGCAGGTAAAACAGAAACTACTTCGTTTTACTGGACTGATGCAATTCCAAGTGGGACTGTGTTTGATACAACAACTTATACAGTAAGTCCAATTACAACACATACTTTTGATACTCTAAACAGTTACAATTTTACAAGTGCAAACTATAAAGGTATACTTGTTTACTTGACTCCAAAAGCCACTGGAATACAAACACAACTAGTTGGAGATGGACACGATTATACAGTTGCAACTGATGGCCCTCGTATTACCATTGATAGCACTAGTATAACACTGGCAATTGGCGATATTATTACTATAAATGAATATACTGCTACCTATGGAAGTTATGTTCCTGCAACTCCTAGTATGTTAGGTTTATATCAAGTTTATAAGCCACAGATGTTTTTAGATAACACCTATATAACTCCAACCAATGTGATACAAGGACATGATGGTAGTTTAACAGTTGCATTTGATGATGGTGATTATAGAAATGGTGTACTATTAGAATTTGAAAAAAGATGCTATAACAATATTAAATTAACTTCTGAGGAAAAATATAATCCACCTCTACAAGCAGTGGATGTTATTCCGGGACAGTTTAGAACAACTGATTATACACTTACAGAAGTAAACAACATTCTTAATAGAAGTTTTCTTTCATGGGTAGGAACGCAGAGAGTACCTTATAAAGATCAAACATATGATGCTGACAATGGATTTACTTGGAACTATAGTCAAAGTGAAAATAGATTAAATGGCGATCCACTGTTGGGTTTTTGGAGAGGAATTTATTTCCAACTTTACGATACAGATGCTCCTGATACACGTCCATGGGAAATGGTTGGACTAAGTGAAAAACCAGACTGGTGGAATACAACATACGGACCTGCACCATACACCAGTGGTAATACTGTGCTCTGGCAGGATATGGCTGACGGTAAGATTGCTTACCCAACCGGTGATGTAACAAAAACACGATATATACGTCCACAACTGCTGGACTGTTTGCCAACTGATTCTCAAGGAAATTTAGTTGATCCAATGATAAGCATTGTTGGAAGCTATGACCTTAATAGTTTTAAAAAGTCGTGGGTAGCAGGAGATTATGCTCCTACACAGACTACTTGGAGACGTAGCAGTTACTATCCTTTTGCGATACAAAGATTACTAGCACTGACTAAACCAGCAAAATACTTCAGTTGGTTTGCAGACAGAGATTTATACAAATATGACGCAACTTTAAAACAATGGTTGTACAACAAACGATTTAGAATCAACACTACCGAAGTTCAAATATACGGCGATGGAACTTCAAAGAATAGTTATATAAACTTTATTGTAGATTACAATAGAATATCTGGATTAGATAGTACTACTTTACTCACAACAAGATTGAGCAACCTCGACATACGTTTGTGTTACAGAATGGCTTCATTTAGCGATCAAAGTTATTTGAAAATATTTTCTGAAAAATCATCTCCAAATAGTCTCAATAGTAGCTTGTTATTGCCTGATGAGAGCTATCAACTTTCATTATATAAAAATCCAAGTTTCAATGAAGTAGTGTATTCAGCGGTGATTATTCAAAGAACTAATACTGGTTGGAGTGTAGCAGGTTATTCAACTACAAAACCTTATTTTAATATTTTAAAAAGTACTGCTGCTGGAACGTTTTTAACTTTTACAGTCAACGGAACTACTGCACGTGTCCCTCAAACATTCACTGATGACGTAGTACAAGTGCCTTATGGTTATGAGTTTACTAGTCAAAGTGCAGTAGTTGATTTCCTAGTAAGTTATGGACAATTATTAGAACAACAAGGACTGACATTTGATAACACAGAAAATGATCTAATACTTAACTGGACACAAATGGCACAGGAGTTTGTATATTGGGTAGGGCAGTCCTGGACAGTTGGCAGTGTGTTAAATCTCAATCCAGCAGCGAATGTTTTAAAATTAAGTCAACCCTTTAGTGTTGTTGAAAGTTTAGCAAGCGAAGGCATAAACGATATAATGCTTAATCAAAACTTTCGACCAGTTTTTTCTGAAGATTATGCAGTTGAGAGATTGGATAATGAGCTTAAACTTATTGGACTTAACAACAATACTTTTAGTTTCTTAAATGCAAGATTTACTTCTTATGAGCACATAATTGTTTTTGATAACACAAGTATTTTTAACGACCTAATGTATCAGCCAGTAACTGGTGCCAGACAAAATAGATTGTTGATAAATGGTTTTACAGTATATGACTGGAATGGAACACTTGATGCTCAGGGTTTTATACTTAACCAAAATAATGTCAAGGAGTGGGAGCCAAATGTTGCCTACACCAAAGGACAAATTGTAGAATACAAAAACAGTTACTGGAGTGCTACTACATTACTTCCACCTAGTGGAACATTTGTGTTTGCAGATTGGATAAAAAGCGATTACAATAGAATACAAAAAGGTCTATTGCCAAACTTGGCGACCAAAGCAGATGAGCTGCAAGACAACTATAATATACACACTGCAAATCTCGAAGGTGATGCAACTCTATTAGGACTAGGATTAATTGGATTCCGTCCAAGGCAATATATGCAAAATCTAAACTTAGATGATATATCACAGGCAGGATTGTATGCAAGTTTTCTAGGAACAAAAGGAACAATCACTGCTGCAGAAACATTTACAAGTGCTAATCTTGGTAAAGAGACAGCAGAATATGATATATTTGAAAACTGGGCAATACAAAGAGCATTGTATGGTGCAAATGCAAATAGAAGTTACTTTGAATTACAACTAGACGAAAGCAAGTTGTTAAGCAACCCAGGTACTATTGCAGTTATAAATCCACAACAAGCAAGCAATGCTGATCAAACAGTTTTGATTTCAGATATTTACAAACAAAGTTATAAAATAACAAATACTAACATTTTACCAACTATTGGCAGTATTCCAGAAGATGTAGGATTTCCAAGTGCTGGATATGTAAACTATGACGATGTAAACTTAAAAGTGTTTGATTATAATGACCTAACTAATGTAGTAAATGATCTTGATAACATTGTGGTTGGCACCAATATATGGGTTGCTAAAGCTAATAGCTATGATTGGAATATTTATAGAGTAAACTTAGTAAAATCAACTTTAACCACTGCGGTTGATAACCTAAACGGAACTAGTACATTTACGTTTGATGTGCCACATGGCTTAATTATTGGGCAACGTTTGATTGTAAAATTCTTTAATACAGACGTCGACGGTGCATATATTGTGCAAACTGTGCCTGGATTAAAAACACTCACAGTGACACTGAGCCTACCCGAAGGTATTACAACAATCACAAACGGAGATGGCAGATGCTTTACGCTTGAGAGTGTGAGAGTTGCACAACCAAGTGATATACCAGCGTTGAGTTTTTCAACTAGTCTTACAACTGGCAATGAAGTTTGGGTTGACAACAATGGATCAGATAATTGGCAAGTATTACAGAAACAAAATCCATTTGGAACTGCTACCGAGCTTCAAGCAACACTACCAATAATCAATGATCTTTTTGGAACAACTATTGCACAAGGTTTAAACAATCAAGGATTACTAGTAGGTGCAACAGGTTATGCAAGTTCAATAGGTGGCGTATATGCTTTTAATAAAAATGACACCGGCATCTATTTAGAAAAAACAGTTCTTTCACCAGATGCATCTTTATCTTTTTCAGGATTTGGATTTAGTTCTGACGCAGGTAATACAGAATGGGCAATTGTTGGTGCACCAGCATCTGACTCCAATAAAGGTTATGCAACTGCAATCAATAGAACTGCATCAAACGGAAGTTTTGCACTGTATCAAAACTTTAATACTGGAACAAACGATGCAGACAAGTTTGGTTATAGCGTAGCAGTAAGCAACGATGAGCAATGGATGTACATAAGTGCTCCAGCTGATAATAAAGTTTATGCTTACAACAAAGTAAACGTACAAGATCAACGCTTGGAATTCACAGGTGACGGTGCAAATAGTGATTTTGTAATACAACCAACAATACAAGTTTCAGCAAGTGTTGCAACCGCTCAAACACAGATTGCAGTTACTAGGAATAATGTAGCTCAAACTGCTGGGGCAGATTATACTGTATCAGTAACTGCAGGCTTGCAACAGGTAAACTTTACCACACCACCAAATGAAAATGACGATATCGTAATAATTCGAAGACAGAGTCAAACTTACTTTCCTATAGGATCAACAACAGACTTTAGTTTTAGTACGTTGTTCACTGCTAGTGACATATATTCAATGACTGTGATTAACGACAGTAAACTATTACGTCCATTTTTTGATTATACTATTGTAGGAACAAATGTAGTGTTAGGATCAGCTATAAGCAGTGGTACACTTACTATAAATGCGAAAATACATTGGGATTTTGTAGACACCTTTACTGCAACAGGCATAGGAGCAAGTGATCAATTTGGTTATGATATTTCTACCACAACAGACGGTAGACAGATACTAGTTGGTACACCAGATGCTACAATTGGTTCAAATGATTTTGCAGGTGAAAGTTACATAATTGACAGAAGCGTTGAGAGATTTCAAGTCTCAAATGCCGCAACTGTTGCATACACAACTAGTGTCACACCGACTACACCAGTGTCAGTAACACTTAACGGCACATATCTTATTCCAACTGGTAATGCAAACAATGCTCAGTTTAGCGTGGCAGGGAGCGTAATTACAATTGGCACAACTCTTAATCCAGTTACACTAACAGTTGGTGATATAATAGAAGTTGAAACAAATAGTTTCTCTACCTTACAACAATTTAACAGTGCCTTAAATGGAGGAAACTACTTCTTTGGTAGAACTGTAGATATGTGTTCAACAAATTGCAGTGCATATATTGCTATGCCTAACGATAGCGTTGTACAAACTGAAGCAGGAAGTGTTGAGCGTTGGATCAATCAAAGTAGATTATTTGGAACTATCACCGGAACTGTAACCAATCCGGTTTTAACTGCCACAGATACTATTCGAATTAACAATTACTATGTGACACTCACTGGCACCACTGTTGCAAGTTTGGTTACAGATATTACAACTGCTAATATACCAAACATTACTGCTTCTAGTGTGGGCGGAGCATTGCAGATTAATCTTGTTGATGTTTCAGCTGGTGAGCAGTTTATAAAATTACAAGTAGCACCCGGAACAGGAACTGCATTTGTAGATCTTGGTTTAACACCTTGGATCTATGCACAGACAATCACTGCACCAGCACCACAGACTTATGCACACTTTGGAACAAGTTTAAGTATCAGTGATGATGCAAATACACTTGTAGTTGGTGCTCCTGATGCAACTGCATATTTGCCAACAACTTTTGATACCAGCACAACATACTTTGATTCGGGCTCAACGAATTTATTAGACCCATTACCCGAATCAGGTGTGGCATTTACATATGATTATCTAAATGCCGCAAATGCCAGTGCAACTAACCCAGGCAAATTTGTTTATGGACAACAGATTTATGATACAACATTAACCAGTTTAGATAAGTTTGGATCATCAGTATCATACGTTGATGGCACGTTATTAGTTGGTGCACCAAATGATGATCTCAATGATAGTTCGGGTGACTTTGGTAGAGTAACACAATTGGTAAATGCTAACAATGAAGCAAGCTGGAAAGCACGTTATACTGAGACACCAGTTGTTGATGTTGCTTTATTGAATAGTGTATTCACATACAACAATATTAGTAATACAGTTACTACATACTTGGATTTTATTGACCCAATACAAGGAAAAATACTTGGTGCTGCACGTGCAAACATTGATTACACAGGTGGGCTTGACCCAGCAGCATACAATACTGGAACTGTAAACAACTACGGATCACAGTGGAGAAATGAGCATCTAGGTGAAATGTGGTGGGATTTATCCACAGTAAGGTTTATAAACTATAATCAAGATGACATTGCTTTTAGAGCAAGACGTTGGGGACAACTGTTTGACGGATCAAGTGTAGATGTTTACCAATGGATTGAGAGCTCAGTAACACCTGCAAATTACACAGGCGAAGGTACAGTTTACAGTACGGTAAGTTATACAACTACAACACAACTTGACAGTGCCGGCACGTTTGTTACAACTTATTATTATTGGGTTAAAGGATTGACTGCGGTAAGTCCTAACAAAACACTTAGTTCAAGTGGTATAACACAGTATATTGATAATCCAAGAAGCAGTGGAGTAAGTTATTGTGCCGCGATCGCACCCAATGAAATCACACTTTATAATTGTAAAAGTTTAATAAGTGCAACAAATACTATACTGCATGTTGAATTTGATAAAATTGCCAATGACGATAACGTTCACAGTGAATACGACTTAATTACAGTAGGTGATAAGAACAGTTTCTTAGGTGCTCAACTTTATAGAAAACTACTTGATAGTTTTTGTGGAGCAGATACAGTAGGTAATCTAGTACCTGATTCAACATTAAGTTTAGCAGATAGATATGGTGTTAGTTTTCGTCCAAGACAAAGTTTGTACGTTGACAGATTCCTTGCACTACAAAATTATATGACTCGTGCAAATAGTATTATGTCAGTGTATACAATTTCGGAAAGCAAAAGTTTAACGTTGCTTAATAGTGAGGAACCAGAGCCAACCATCGCTAGTGGAGCATGGGATAAAAGATTATTAACATATGCTGAACTAACATATCAAGATCTTAGACAGGTAGCAGTAGGTTACAAATATCTTGTAGCAAGTGATATTAACAACGAAGGCTTATGGACAATTTATACTGTAGAGGCAGGTCAAACACTATTACTATCTAGAGTACAAACGTACAAAACCAATCTATATTGGAGTTATATTGACTGGAATGGAAAGAATTCTGATGGTACTACATTTAGTTCAGCTAATGCATCAAGTTATGATGTAAAAGTTTACAGTGAACTATTAGCACTGGAAAATGTAGCCAATGAACAGTGGGCAACAGTAGAAGCAAACAGCAATGGCAAACAAGAAGTATACCAGTATAGCACAACAACTGGTGAATGGACAAGAGTTTTTTTACAAGATGGAACAATTGCAGTTGACAATACTATTTGGGATTATTCAGTTGGAAATTTTGGCTTTGATGTTGAAGTTTTTGATGCACAAAGATTTGATCAAGCACCAATTACTGAAACCAGGCAGATACTTGAAGCTCTAAACACACAAATTTTTACAAACGAACTTCTTGTATTTAGAAATGAATTGTTAATACTCGCATTTGAATTTATAATGAGCGAACAACCTGCTCCAGATTGGTTGTTTAAGACCAGTTTGATAGATGTAAATCACAAAATACGTGACTTGATAGAGTATCCTATTTTTAGAAGAGACAATCAGGACTTTGTTAGTGAGTATATCAAAGAAGTTAAGCCTTATCATGTACAAGTTAGAGAATTTAATCTACGTTACGAAGGCGAAGACACTTACAATGGTAGCGTAACTGATTTTGATTTACCAGCCTACTATGATTCACAGTTGAATCAGTTTGTTTCACCTATACTGGATGATAGTGAAAATCCAAAATCATTAAGTGCAGTACCTAGTACAGATTCTATATGGACAACCTTTCCGTGGAGCCAATGGTATCAAAATTATAAGTTGGTAGTTAGTGGTGTAACAGTTGTGACCGGAGGAACAGGATACACAGTTGCTCCGCAAGTGGTTGTAACTGGAGATGCAACAACGCAAGCAACACTGAGAGCAGTTGTTAACACTGCAGGTGTTGTAACCAGTATCACTCTACTTACAGCTGGTAGCGGGTATATAACAACACCAACAATTACCATATCGGGTGGCAACGGCTCAGGTGCAACAGCAGTTGCAGTCTTACAAACACAACAGGTACGTGATTTCACTACTACTATTGCATATAACAGGATCACGTATACAAGTCAAGTGATAGATTGGACTGCTAATACTGCATTCATTGCTAATCAATTAGTTAGATTTCCGGTTCCAACTGTTGGAGTTGTAAACGTTGCCCTACCAAAAGTGTACCAAGCAATTTCTGACTTCACATCAGGAAGTAGTTTTGATCCAGAAAAGTATACCATTGTTGATGCAAGCACATTAGACGCCGCAGACAGAACAATTGGTTTATATAACCCTGGACCAAACGAGCCAGGCAGAGAATTAGCACAGGTAATGACTGGAATTGATTATCCCGGTGTACAGGTTGATGCTCCAGACTTCAATCAGAACACAGGATTTGATATAGGAAATTATGATATAAATCCATTTGATAATATCAGTTTTGGACCAGAAGGATTACCAACGTATGATCCAGCAATACTAGATGTCATATACGAAAGTTCATTTACAGATACGTATTTAGGTACAAGATCTACAGATATCAATGTTGAAGGTGGAGCATTTATTGATACTTACAGTTCGCATGCTCCTGAAGAACTAGTACCAGGAAGTGAATTTGATACACTAGATCTTAAAGTTTTTACTCGTCCAGGAAGCGACTGGAATGGAGACGGCCATGGTTTTGGAATTGCTAGTACCAGTGATGTTTTTACTGCAACAGGCATAAGCATAATTTTTAGCGGTTTGATACAACATCCGGTTGAAGTAATTGTTATAAACTCAACTACACGCCAAGTGTTACCACCAGCTGTTTATACTATTAATTGGGTGACAAAAACAGTTGCAGTAAGCACAAGTGCAAACGCTAGTGTAGGAGATACTATCAGTGTCGAAGTGTATGGACTCGGTGGAGGTTCGCAACTTTACAAAGAAAGTTTTGTCGGCAATACCATAGTAGATAAGAAACAAGATATACCAGTTGCCTTTACTGAAATTGTAGAAATGGTTATCTTTATAAATGGAACACTTCAAACAGAATATGCTTTTGCAGCCAAAGGTTCATTTGATACCACTGTAACTTTTACAAATCAACCAACAAGTACACAGATGGTTACAATTGTTGCTCTTGGAGAAACAACACCAACACAATATAGTTGGAGTACAAGTGTTGCAGAATACTTTAACTATGATGGTAGTACGTCAACATATCCACTTACAAATAGTCTACAAGGCACAAACATTGCTAACATGATAGTTGATAGAGATGGATTTAGGCTACGGCCGCCAGAAGGTATAGAATATACTGGAGATGGATCAAGTCTTGGTCCTTACTATTTGAGTACCACTGCTAAAACCAATCAAGCATTAATAAGCACCTCTGACCTATTAGTTTATGTTGATAATGTAAAACAGAATGTAGCAGTTAATTGGACTCTTAGCACATATGATGGAAGCAGCGATAGGTATATTGAATTTAATACACAGTCTTTACCAGTAGCTGGATCACAAATACAAATCTTTACTACAACTGAATCCGATTACACCATAATCAACACCAGTGATTTAAATCTAAGAGTGAGTGCCGCATTTGATGCACTGTTTGATATTACTACATTTAATGATACTGCCCAGCAAAATATTATGACAAAGGTTTACGTTGGTCCAACCACTCAAGGTATTACAACAGGAGTAGCATATGATGAAGATGCATATGATGAGAGCACTTTTGACGAAACTGTTGGTTCAACCATTGACACAAACAACTTTGCTTTAGGAAGATTGGTTACTGCAAACGCTAGATTAATTGTCACACTCAATGGTGATTATCTTCGACCATCAATTGATTTTACAGTCGCAACAGGCAGTGATAACCTCAGTATATTAACACTTAATTTAAGTATTCTAAATGCGGCTGATGTTTTAGCAGTAACTATGTTTACAAATACAGTCGTTCCAAACAGCTTGAACTTCCGTATATTCCAAGATATGTTAGGCAACCAAAAGTTACTCAAATTAAATACAACAAATACCACTACACTAACACAAGATCTAGCAGTAAATGATGATACAATCTATATAGCTGATGCATCTAAACTTGGCGAGCCAAATCTTGAACAAGGAATATTTGGACAAATTATAATTGGTGGTGAACGTATTACATACAGAGATAGAAATATAGGCGATAATTCCGTAAGCGGATTACGAAGAGGCACTGCAGGAACAGGAGTTTACACCCACTCCATTGACAATACAGTCTCTGACGTAGGAGTAGGTGAGCAGTTACCAACTACATATCAACAAGCAACCGCAACAGATTCCACAGTGGGTGATGGTGTTACTAAAATTTATACCACAACAATAACTATACCAACGCTTTTAGATAGTACAGAACTTGCAGACGCAATAACAGTTACAGTAGGCGGAACAGTGCTTGTACCTGATACTGATTACGCTATTACTGAATCATCGTTAACCAGTACAGAAATAACATTCACAACTGCTCCAGCATCTGGAAGTACAATTGCATTTAGTCAGGTTACTGCCAATGTGATGTACGCACAAGGAACTAATACTGCTAGTAATGGAATTGCATTGCAAGACCAAACTACGCCAGCAGCATTGTTTTTAAAATCCTAGGTAGAAAAGTAAGGTAAATACAGCATGGAACAAGAGAACGCAAATGAGGATTTAGTGACAGAGTCAGAAGAAGTACGTCCTAATGAAAACGGACAAATTGCTATCAGTGGTCATATTAAAATATTTGATCCTAATAGCGGGGAAGTTATTGTTGACAAACGCAACGCTATACACTATGAAAACATAAGTGAATCGTTAGCAAACAGTCTTGCTAACAAAACAGTAGGACAAATTTACAGTATGGCATTTGGCAACGGAGGTAGTAGTGTTGATCCAACAGGTGTAATAACATATCTTCCACCAAATACAACTGGTCAAAATGCCAACTTGTATAATCCGACATATTCAAAAGTGGTTGATGATAATAGTTCAGCCAATACTGATACAACTAGAAACAAACTTACTGTAACACATACCAGTGGAAAAGTTTACAGTGATATACTGGTAAGTTGTTTGTTAGACTACGGCGAGCCATCAGGACAACAAGCATTTGATAACTCTACAGATTTCAATGGTGATTATGTTTTTGATGAACTAGGATTAAAAACCTGGAACGGAAGTGCAACTGATTTACGATTGATTACACATGTGATTTTCCACCCAGTACAGAAGAGTTTAAACAGACAGATACAGATTGATTATACTGTGCGTATACAGACATTAACCAATCTTAGTTCTACATAAATAGTGGTATATTATAAAGATAATAAATACACTTGTAAAAACGGAGTAAAATAAAATGGCATATACCATTAACCTAACAGATGGTACAATATTTGCAGTAGTTGCAGATGGTACTATTAATACAGATTCAAGTCAAACGCTAGTTGGAAAAAACTACGCTGGATACGGTGAGTTCTTAGATGAGAACTTTGTAAGACTGCTAGAAAATGCAGCCAATACCAGTGCACCAGGAGCACCTTTAACAGGTCAACTTTGGTATGACAAAACAAACAACGTAATAAAAGTTTATAATGGTACAATATTTAAATCAATATCAGGTGCTATAGCAAGTGGTAGTCAACCAACTTCCAATGTAAGTGGTGATTTATGGTTTGACACTACTAACGATCAGTTAAAAGCATACAATGGTAGTAGTTTTATAACCATAGGCCCTGCAAGTACAAGTGGACAGGGAACATCAGGTGCGATTGTAACAACTATCACAGACAATGTTGCAAGTGATCACGTTGTTGTACAGATGTACGTTAACAACGTGATAGTTTCAATTTTCTCTAAAGACGCTACGTTTACTCCGGCAGCGGCTTTAAGTGGATTTGCAACTATTGGTCCAGGTTTAAACATGAGTACAACAGTATCAAACGCGGTATTCAACGGAACTGCAACAAACGCAGATACACTAGACACATTGAATTCAACTAGTTTTATGAGATCAGATGCAGCCACAAGCAACAATACAAGCGTTAGCATACTAGCCGATACTGGTTTATACGTTGGTGCTGACAGTGATGGTCATATAAGTGTAAGTGGTAATGATGTAAGAATTGACAATGACACACAAGACGGTGATATAATTTTCCGTGTAAACGATGGCGGAGTGGTAACGACTGCAATAACCATTGATGGTGCAACATCAGTTGTAACCATTAACACAAGTGCAGTGGCAACTGGTAATGTAACTGGTGGAAATTTAGTAACAGCAGGACAAGTAACAGCAACAGGTAATGTTACAGGTGGAAATTTAGTAACTGCAGGTTCTATCACAGATGGTGCTATTGTTATCGACAATGGTACTGTTACAGGTGGGGTTGCAGGTACATTTAGTGGCCTAGTACAAGCTACAACAATTACTGCAACTGGACAAGTTAACGGTGCAAGTGCTTCTTTTTCAACAGGAGCTGTCATATTAGGCAGTATTACAAATGCCAATGCAGATGGAGTTGGAAATATTGGTGCTCCTGGTGTAGCATTCAATACAGTACATGCTCTTGCAACGTCAGCACAATATGCTGATATGGCAGAACGTTTTCATGCAGATGCAGAATACTCAGCAGGAACAGTAGTAGAATTAGGCGGTGTAAATGAAGTTACACTTTGTCAAGATGAATTAAGCAACACAGTATTTGGAGTTGTGTCAACAAAGGCTGCTTATCTAATGAATGGCGGTGCTGGAACAAATGCAACACATCCACCAATAGCAATGACAGGAAGAGTTCCTGTAAATGTTATGGGATTTATTACAAAAGGTGATAGACTTGTGAGTGCTGGAAACGGATATGCTAGAGCAGCAACTTTAGATGAAGTCACTGCTTTCAATGTTATTGGACGAGCTCTAGAAGGTAAAACAGACGAGGGTTTTGGCTCTGTAGAAGCAATTGTGAAAATTGCATAACCACATATAAATATGAACATAAGCATACGATCAAAAAGGAATAGAATTAAATGACATACTCAGCAGGAAACACCATACTAGATGATGACTA
>Ga0209830_10000798_pt1 | contig 30257 bp, 24 predicted proteins | sample ArcticOcean_MG_C_12_FD_187439 | JGI IMG/M metagenome (GOLD analysis project Ga0209830, IMG submission 187439) | Marine microbial communities from western Arctic Ocean - ArcticOcean_MG_CB8_130 (SPAdes) (version 2) | ecosystem: Environmental > Aquatic > Marine > Oceanic | place: Arctic Ocean...
TTTGATTTCTTAAATCCACTTCGCATTTTATACCTTCTTTAAATAGATCTTCAAATAAGTTTTTTACATAATCATTATTTTCTTCTGCTATTGGTAAAATTACAACTTGTGTTGGTGCCAACCAAAAAGGTAATTTACCTGCATAATTTTCAATTAAAATTCCAATAAATCTTTCAAGAGAACCGAATAAGGCCCTGTGTAACATCACAGGCGTTTTTTTACTGCCATCTTTGTCAACATATGTAGCTCCAAGCCTGTTTGGCAAATTGAAATCAACTTGTAATGTTCCGCATTGCCAATCTCTACCTATGGCATCTCTTAAAACAAATTCTATTTTAGGACCGTAAAAAGCTCCTTCACCTTTATTAATTGTATATTCTAATTTTGAAAGTTTTATAGCAGCAAGCAAAGCGGCCTCTGATTTGTCCCAAATTTTATCATCTCCAACTCTCTTTTCTGGTCTGTCAGAATATTTTAATATTACATTTTCAAAGCCTAAATCTTTATAAATTTTTAAGATTAAATTTGTTACGCTTAAAGTTTCTTCTGTAATTTGATCTTCCGTACAAAAAATATGGGCATCATCTTGGGTAAAAGCTCTTACTCTTAAGAGTCCATGAAGCGCTCCTGAAGGTTCATATCGATGAACTTTACCAAATTCAGATAATTTTAAAGGTAGATCACGATAGCTTTTTAGACCTTGATTAAAGACTTGGACACAGCCAGGACAGTTCATAGGTTTAATGGCAAAAATTTTTTCATCAGGAGTTTCTGAGGTGAACATATGTTCGCTAAATTTTTCCCAATGACCAGACTTTTCCCATAAACTTCTGTCTAATAATTCTGGTGTGTTAATTTCTTTATATCCAGCTAATCTTTGTTTCATTCTCATGAACTCAATTAATCTTTGAAAAAGTGTCCAACCCTTTTCATGCCAAAATACAGCGCCAGGGCTTTCTTCTCTAAAATGAAATAAATTCATTTCTTTCCCTAATTTACGATGATCTCTTTTTTCAGCCTCTTCTAATCTGTGAAGATATTCCTCTAATTCTTTTTTTGTAGTCCAGCATGTTCCATAAATTCGTTGTAACATTTCATTATTTGAATCGCCCCTCCAATAAGCTCCTGAAACTTTAATAAGTTTGAACGCTTTTCCTATTTTTCTAGTCGAAGACAAATGTGGACCACGACATAGATCACTCCAATTTCCGTGACTATAAACCGATACTTCTTCTCCAGCAGGAATACTTTCAATAATTTCTGCTTTGTATTTCTCGCCTATTTTTTTAAAGTGTTTTATAGCATCATCTCTTTTCCAAACATGTCTAGAAGTTTTGTCATTTCTATCTACAATTTGTTCCATTTTTTTTTCAATTTTAATTAAATCATCTTCTGTGAAGGGTTCCTTTCTCGCAAAGTCATAATAAAAACCATTTTCTATTACTGGGCCAATTGTAACCTGTGTTCCTGGATATAATTCCTGAACAGACATTGCTAAAATATGAGCTGTATCGTGACGCAAAACTTCTAGTCCTTCTTTATCTTTAGATGTAATAATTTTTATTTTTGAGTCTTTTTTAATTTCAAAACTTAAATCTTTAAGCTCTCCATTCACAGACATAATAAGAGCTTCTTTTTCAAGAGACTTGCTAATTTTTTTTACCAGTTCAAATCCATCCATGGATTTTTCAAAAGATATTTTTTTTCCGTCTAAAAGTTGAATATTAGGCATTGTTAGCTTTATTTAAGTAGTTTCTTATACTCTGTAAAGGTAGTTTGACACATTTGATCAACATTATATTTTTTTTCTACATTTTTTCTTCCTAGTTCTCCCATTAAATTTAGTGCTTGTTTATCCATTCTCATAATTTTATTTATGGCTTTAGCTAGTTCTTTTGGATCATTAAATTTATATAATAAACCTGATTTACTGTTTAATACCGTCTCTCTAGAGCCTCCAATGTCACTCGCAACAATAGGCTTATTCATCGCCTGAGCTTCCACTGCCACTCTTCCAAATGCTTCTGGCTCAATCGAACTTGATACAACAAGATCACTTAATTTATAAGCTAGGGGCATTTCTTTACAGTTATCGATAAAAGTTATTTTTTGCCTCAATCTGTATCTTTCAACCAAAAGTTCAAGTTTTTTTGAATAAACTTCTCTACCTTGGTCAGAACCTAAAATGATTACATGAAAACTTTCTCTATTGTGTTCCTCTATAAGCAAATTTAATGATTCAATAAATATTTCCTGTCCTTTCCATTTTGTTAATCGGCCGGGAAGTAAAATAATAAAATTTTTTGTGTCAATTTTCCAACTTGCAGCTAAATTATTTACTTTTTTTCCCGATATATTAGTTGTATTAAAATATTCTAAATTTATTCCTCTAAAAATTACCATTAATTTTTTTTTTTTGGGATTTAAATATTTTTTGTAATTCTCACTTATATGTTTAAAAATAAAATTTGAGCCTCCAATAATTAATTTTGCTCTAACCATAACGCTGTTGTAAAAATGCTTAAATTTACCTGAAAAATTATAAGTTCCATGAAAAGTAGTAACAAATTTTTTTCTTGAAAAAAAACAGGCCCATAAACAAGACCAAGCGGGAGCACGACTTCGAGCGTGCACTATGTCAATACTATATATCATCAATATAAAAAAAATAATAATAGAGTTTATAAAAATAATTATAAGATTTTTTGATTGGACCGGTAAACGAATTACTTTTACCTTATCTCTTCTGACGTATTTTAAAAGTTGACCGCCGCTAGTTATTAAAAATGATTTACAATCTTGCTCTCCCAGATAATGAGCAAGATCGTAACAACCTGTTTCAGCTCCTCCAAAACCTAATTTGGGTATAACTTGAAGTACTTTTATTTTAGTTGTCATAATTATTATTATATATTAACAAATTAAATTTATAACCTGACATAAAAAAATAATGAAAAAATTTAAATATCTTAAAATTTCCAAAACTAAAAAACTCAGATATATCGACAATTATTGTAGAAAAAAACTATATATTATTTTTCTTCCAGGTTTTATGTCTGATATTGACGGAGAAAAACCGCAAGCTTTTAAAAAGTATGCTATTAAAAATAAATTAGGTTTTTTAGCAATTGAGTACTCTGGTCATGGTAAGTCATCCGGAGAGTTTACCAGAGGAAATATAAGTGAATGGTCTAACGATGCTAAAAATTCAATAAAAAAAATTGTAAAAAAAAATAATTTTATTTTGATTGGATCCAGTATGGGAGCATGGATTTCTCTGAATCAATTTAAATATTTTAAAAATCAAATTTTAGGTTTTGTCGGAATAGGATCTGCTCCGGAATTTCTTGAAAGACTAATGTGGAAAAAATTTACCAAAAAAATGAAAAAAGAAATTAAGCAAAAAGGTATATGTATTATTAGACGTGATCAGTCAAAATTTCAACAAAAGCAACACGAATATCCTGTAACTTATCAATTGATAAAAGATGGAAGAAAAAATAAAGTTTTGTCAAAAAAAATTAATTCTAAAATTCGTGTCACTATGGTTCACGGGGGGAATGATGAACTAGTTCCACTGTCACTTTCTAGGAAAGTTCTTTTACTATTTCCAAATGCAAAAAAAAAACTTCTAGTAATTAAAAATGGAAACCACAGTTTATCGGATAAAAATCCCTTAAAAAAAATAATTAAAGAATTAGATAATATTGTTAAAGATATAGTTTAGTCCTTCAACGTAAGTTGGATATTTTAATTTATAATTAAAAATTTCTTTCATTTTTTTATTGTTAACTTTCTTCGAGTCTTTATAAAAATTCTTAGCCATTTCACTTTTTATAGATTCTAGTTCAACTATTGCAGGTGGCTCTAAATTTAATAGTTTAGATCCATATAAAATTACTTCTTCAGATGAAGCCGGCTTATCATCTGATATATTGTAAATTTCTTTAGCCTTAAATTGTTCTAAAGATTTAAATAAAATCTCAGCGATATCTTCGACGTTTATTCTTGAAAAAAATTGATTTTTTTTTTTTATTATTTTCGCCTCACCAGCTTTAAGTCTTTTTAGAACATTTTTTTCATTGGAATAAATACCGGACAACCTAAAGATTTGAAGAGGTAAATTTTGATTTTCCGCTAAATCCATCCAAGACCTTTCTGCTTTCAACCTATGTGATCCAGTGGTTGATGTTGGATTAGTTTTGCTTTTTTCGTCCACCCATTCTCCATCGTGATTACCATAAACACTTGTTGCAGATAAATAAGTAAGCCACTTAAACTTTTTTACTTTTAGAATATTTTGAAAATTTTTTATAACAATATCATCGCCGTTAACAGGAGCTATAGATACCAATATATAGTTTGATGTTTCAAGATTTTTAATTAAGTTTTCATCAAAGCTGTTTTCTGAAAATTGAAAACTGTCATATTTAATTCCAGCAAAAACTTTTTTACCGGAATTTTCTCTAGAGGTAACAGCTAAGCTGATGTCTATATTTTTAGCATTAATTTTTTTTATAAAATTTTTTGCGACTTGACCAAAACCAAAACAAAAAATATTGATTTTTTCCATTTAACTTACTTTTTTAACAGTATTGTTTAAGGTAATAGGGTTGTCTAGTTTGTCGAGCATTTCTACTGGGCAAATTTGTTTAAAATTTAAGATTTCTTTCTCATAATTATCTAATATTTTTTTACCAATTTTAGAATTTGTCTCTTTTACAAATTCTTCAAGATTATTTTTCAAGAAATCCTTCCAATAGCTAGTCTCAATCTTTTGCCAGATAATTGAGATAGGATTAACAAAATCCTCAAAGTTTTTTTCGTAGTCGTAAACAAATGACATTCCACCGGTCATGCCGGCGCCAAAATTATCTCCGACTTGACCAAGTATTATTGTGGTTCCTCCAGTCATATACTCACACCCGTGAGCTCCACATCCTTCTATAATCGCTAAACTTCCAGAATTTCTAACAGCAAATCTCTCACCTGCTTGCCCTGATGCAAAAAGCTTTCCTGAAGTTGCGCCGTATAAAACTGTGTTTCCTATAATTGTATTTTCATTGGAAACTAAACTACTTTTGCTTGAAGGACGTATAATTATTGTTCCACCTGAAAGACCTTTTCCAACATAATCATTAGAATCACCCTCAACTATTATTTTCAATCCTTTTATTAAAAAAGCACCCAAGGACTGCCCGGCAGAACCATTAAGTTTAATTGATATTAAGTCATCATTTAATTTATTGTTACCAAAGGTTTTGTATAAATGGTGAGAAAGCCTTGTTCCAACTGATCTGTGTGTATTTTCGATATTATAATCAAAACTAAATTTATCTTTATCATTTATTTTATCTTTAATATCTGACCAAATTTTTTCATCTAAAGTGTCTGGTACAGCATTAATTGAAACATCTTTGCAGTATCGCGGGTTGTCTCCTGGATCTGCTTGAACAAGCAAAGGATTTAAGTCTAGATCGTCAAGATTTGGTGAACCTTTGTTAACTTGAGTTAGAAGGTCAGTTCTTCCAATTATTTCATTTATAGATTTGTAGCCTAATGATGCTAAAATTTCTCTAACTTCAGTTGCCACAAATGTAAAAAAATTTACAACTTTTTCAGGAGTTCCATTAAATTTTTCTCTTAATAATTTATCCTGACTACAAACTCCAACAGGACAAGTATTTGAGTGACACTGTCTAACCATAATACAGCCCATGGCAATTAAGGATGATGTTCCCATACCGTATTCTTCTGCTCCCATCATAGCAGCTATAACTATATCTCTTCCAGTTTTAAGACCTCCATCGGTTCTTAGAGTTACTTTGTGTCTTAATTTACTAAGTGTTAAAATTTGATTTGCCTCTGTTAAGCCCATCTCCCATGGAATGCCAGCATATTTAATGCTAGTCTGTGCACTAGCACCTGTGCCGCCTGAGTGTCCTGAAATTAAAATAACATCTGCTTTAGCTTTTGCTACACCAGCAGCAATTGTGCCAATTCCAGTTGATGCCACTAATTTAACTCCAACTCTAGCTTTTGGATTAATCTGTTTTAGGTCATAGATTAGCTGAGCTAAATCCTCGATAGAATAAATATCATGATGAGGTGGAGGAGAGATTAAAGTCACCCCAGGAGTTGAGTGCCTTAGTCTTGCAATTTCAGCGTTAACTTTGAATCCTGGCAACTGTCCTCCTTCACCTGGTTTAGCACCTTGAGCAATCTTAATTTCAATTTCATTACAATTATTTAAATAGTCAATAGTTACACCAAATCTTGCAGAGGCTATTTGTTTTATTCTGGAGCTTGCTGAGTCGCCATTTGGTAGTTTGTCAAAACGTCTTGCGTCTTCTCCTCCTTCTCCGCTGCAAGAAGCGCCTTTAATTCTATTCATTCCCATTGCTAAAGTTTCATGTGCTTCGGCTGACAATGCTCCATGGGACATACTTCCACTACCAAACCTTTTTAATATTTGATCTAACGTTTCTACATCTTCAATATCTATTGATTTATTTTTTTTTTTAAAATCTAATAAGTCTCTAAGACTAATAGGTGGAAGGTCATGAATTTCTTTAGAATACTTCTTATAATGATCATAAGAGCCAGCGCCTACAGCGTGTTGTAAGAGGTGAATTAAGTTTCCTTGAAACTGATGATCTTCTCCTGTCTTTCTATATCTGTACAAGCCTCCTATAGGTAGAGCAATTACATTGATTGAAACGAACTTTTTGTGGTGTTCTTTAATTTTTTTTTCAATACCAGCGATGCCTATTCCTGAAATACGTGAAGTCATACCTGGAAAGTAATCAGCCGCGATGGCTCGACTTAGTCCTACGGCTTCAAAATTACACCCTCCTCTATAAGAACTAATTACAGATATGCCCATTTTAGACATAATTTTTAACAAGCCATCGTCTACGGATTTTTTAAATTTAGCTACACACGTCTCAAAATCTACATTACTAAATAATTTTTTTTGAAATCTCTCGTAAATACTATCTATAGCTAAATAAGGATTAATTGTTGTGGCTCCAACACCAATCAAAACTGCAAAGGAATGTGTGTCAAGAGTATCGGAACTTTCAACATTAATTGAACAGTATCCTCTTAAGCCTAATTTAACTAAATGTGAGTGGACAGCACCAACGGCCAAAACTGAAGGTATACTTGCCTGAGATTCATTTATTTTTTTGTCAGATAAAATTAAATTGTTACTACCTTCTCGTACTGCCGTTTCTGATTCGTCTCTAATCTCCTCTATCCTATCTTTTAATGAAGAGTTAATATCAAAAGTACAATTGATAATTTTAATTTTTTTTTTAAAAATACTTTTAAATTTTTTAAACTGAGAGTTGGTCAAAATTGGGCTTTCTAATACATAAATATTATCCTCCGTTAAGTTATCAAAGTCCAAAATATTTCCTAGATTTCCAAACCTAGTTTTTAAACTCATCACTTTATTTTCTCGCAAAGAGTCAATTGGAGGGTTAGTAACTTGACTGAAATTTTGTCTAAAATAGTGTGAAATAGGCCTGTAGTAATTGGATAAAACTGCAGCTGGTGTATCGTCGCCCATAGATCCTGTAGCTTCTTTTCCCACTTCAGCCATTGGGTGTAAAATTAATTCAAGATCTTCAATGCTTAGTCCTACTAAGCATTGTCTTCTCTTTAATTCGTTTATTTGAAATTCGGGTTTTTCTTTTTCTGTATTAATTTTTTTATCTAAATCAATAATTTGCTTATTATACTTTTTGTAGTCTTTAGCAATATAGTCCTTGATCTCCTTATCGTTATAAAGTTTTCCTAATCGTAAATCGATCGCAATAATCTGACCGGGTCCTAGTTTTCCTTTTTTAATAATTTTTTCTTCAGGAAGTTTTATCATCCCAGATTCTGAACCTGCAAAAAATAAATTATCAGAAGTAATAGCGTATCTTAATGGTCTTAGGCCGTTTCTATCAGTTGCTGCCAAGACCCATTTAGCATCGGTTGCACATATAGCGGCAGGACCGTCCCAAGGTTCAATAGAACTATTTAAAAAATTAAATAAATCTTGATGGTTTTTTGGAACAGTCTTACTTCTTTTGGACCAGGCATCTGGAATCATCATAAGTTTTATAAGTGGTGCTAATTTTCCAGAGTGAGTTAGTAGTTCAAATACATTATCCAATGCTCCAGAATCTGAGATTCCCGGTGTAACTACAGGTTTTAGATCTTCAACACTTTTAAACAATGAGCTTGACATGTCTTGCTCGTGAATTTTCATCCAGTTAGTGTTTCCTCGAACAGTGTTTATTTCTCCATTATGTGCTAAAGCTCTGAAAGGTTGCGCAAGATCCCAGCTAGGAAATGTATTTGTAGAATATCTTTGATGGAAAATGGCAAATCTAGATGTAAAATTTTTATCTTTTAAGTCTGGGTAAAAATCATCAATCGCTTCTGCTAAAAACATACCTTTGTAGACAATTGATCTTGAACTAAATGAACAAATATAAAAATCTTTTAATTGATTTTCTCTAGCTTGATTTTCAATTTTTTTTCGTGAAACAAATAAATCTCTTTCTAAATCGTTAGTCTCTAATTCTTCATTTTTTTTAAAAAGCACTTGGGCTATTTCAGGTCTATTTTGATCTGCAGTTTTTCCTAAAACTTTAGGATTAACTGGTACTTGTCTCCATCCATAGATATAAAAATTTTCTTTTAGTAAAATTGACTCTATTATTTCTCTGCACTTTTCTTGATCTCCGTAGTTTGTTTTGGGAAGAAAAATCATTCCAACACATATTCTTTTAGATTCGTCATGGGTGTGACCGGTTGCTGTAATTTTCTCTTTAAAAAAATCAGGTGAAATCTCAAGCTGTACCCCTGCTCCGTCCCCAGATTTACCGTCAGCATCCACTGCTCCTCGGTGCCAAATAGCTTTTAATGCTTCAATACCATATTCAACAATTCTCCTTGATTTTTTACCATCCGTTGAAGCTACTAGACCAACTCCACAAGCATCATGCTCAAAACTTGGATCGTAAGCTAAGTTGTCTTGTAAGTGTTTTTTGTTTTTTAAATAATTTTTGTAACTATTCATTATATCTAAGCTGCTTTTATTTTGCTTTTTTCTATATCTTTTTCTTTAAGATATTTATTAATATTTTCCGCAGCATCTCTTCCATCTTTGATTGCCCAAACAACCAGGGAAGCACCTCTCACAATATCACCCGCGGCGAAAACTCCATCAATATTAGTTTGCATAGTATCTAAGTCTATTTTGATGGTGCCCCATCTAGAGACCAGCAACTCTGGTGTAGAAAATAGTTCAGGAAGATTTTCAGGATCAAAGCCCAATGATTTAATCACAATATCAGCCTTAATATTATATTCAGAATTTTCTTCGATTTCTGGTTTTTTTCTACCTGATGAATCTGCTGAACCGAGTTTCATTTTATTTACTTGCACTTCTTTTACTATTTTATCACCAATAAATTTTTTTGGTGCAGTTAACCAAATAAATTCCACACCTTCTTCTATTGCATTGGCAACTTCTCTAGCAGAACCAGGCATGTTTTCTCTGTCTCTTCTATAAAGACACTTAACTGATTTTGCTTTTTGACGAACAGCTGTCCTCACACAGTCCATAGCAGTATCTCCACCCCCTATTACAATTACATCTTTGTCTTGTGCGTTTAAAGTTCCATTATCAAACATCTCAACTTTATCTCCTAAGCCTTTTCTATTTGAGGCTGTTAAAAATTTCATTGCAGGAAATATATTTTTTAGATTATTTCCTGGAACGTCTACTTCTCTATTTTTGTAAACCCCAGTTGCAATTAAAATAGCATCATGATTTTTTTTTAGTTCAAGTAAATCTTTATCAGAACCAACTTCAAAATTTTGAACAAATTTAATCCCACCTTGTTTTAGTAGTTTAGTACGTCTTTCAACAACAAACTTTTCTAATTTAAAATTTGGTATACCATAAATTAATAAACCACCTGGTCTATCATATCTGTCATATACAGTTACTTGGAAGCCAAATTTTCTTAATTCTTCAGCGCACGCTAGTCCTGCAGGCCCGGCACCTATAATTCCTATAGATTGATTAAGCTCTTTTTTTATTTTTATTGGTTTAATCCAATTTTTTTCCCACGCTGTATCTGTAATATATTTTTCTATAGAGCCAATTGTAACGGTCCCATGTCCAGACTGTTCAATAACACAATTGCCTTCACAGAGTCTGTCTTGTGGACATATCCTTCCACAAACTTCCGGCATGTTGTTTGTACTTTGAGAAAGCTCGTAGGCTTCTTTTAATCTGCCTTCAGCAGTTAGTTTAAGCCAGTCTGGAATATTATTACTAAGAGGACAATGCACTTGGCAAAAAGGAACACCGCATTGTGAACACCTGCTTGATTGTTCTTCCGCTTTATCACTAATAAATTCTTGATAAATTTCATGAAAATCTTTTTTTCTTTCACCTGTGACTCTTTTATTTGGTGTGATTTGTTCTAAATCCACAAATTGAAGCATTTTTTTTTTCATAAATTTATTTAACTTACCTCATAATAAACATCTTAAAAGTCAGAAAAGGTAAATAATATTGACACAATTACAAATTACATTGAACTTTATGCATGTTTTTTTTGCATAGCAAATATGCGTATCAATAAAATATAAAAAGATTTATATAATTTTATGAAATGCTTGAAATAATAATTCTATCTATTGTTCAAGGAATTACAGAATTTCTGCCGATAAGCTCTTCTGCTCACTTAATAATAATATCAAAATACTTTAATTTTAGTAATCAAAATTTAAATCTAGATGTCAGTCTTCACTTGGGTTCTTTGATAGCAATTACTTTTTATTTTAAAAAATATCTTTTAGATTTTACTAATAATAAACTTTTATTACTGAAAATTATTTTAAGTTCTTTGCCAGTTTTAATTTTTGGATATATTTTAATTAAATTAGATTTAATAAATAATTTTAGAAATTACAAAATAATTGGATGGTCAACAATTTTTTTTGGGATCCTGTTATATTTTAGTGATTCCATGAAAGTAAAAAAAAAATTTGACAATAACTTTAAGTATAGAACTGTATTATATATAGGTCTTTTTCAAATATTATCTTTAATACCTGGTGTAAGCAGGTCTGGTATAATCATTACAGGTTCGAGATTTTTAAATTTTAACAGAGTAGATTCTGCAAAAATTTCTTTTTTAACATCTGTTCCAACTCTAGCAGCTGTGGGTCTTTTTAATATATTTAGCTTAATTAAGAAAAATAGTTTTGATATGTCTATATTAAATTTAACTGCAATTTTTTTTGCTTTTATAGTTTCATATTTAACGATTAAATATTTTTTAAATTATATTAAAAAATTTAATTTAACTATATTTGTTATCTATAGAATATTAACAGGTTTAATAATTTTATTTTTTTCATATTTATAAAATTAAATTTAAAAATATTTTTATCTGGTGCGCTTGCTAGGATTTGAACCCAGAACCTCCTGGTCCGTAGCCAAGCGCTCTATCCAGTTGAGCTACAAGCGCAAATTTTAAAAATAACTAAAGTATTAAAATATATTTTATAGTAAAAAATAATCTATAAATATAGTATATAAAATTAAATAAAAAAATTCTATGCTCAATCAAATTACATCAGGCAACTCTAAAACACTGACGATCAATGCTTTATTTTGCTTGTTTCCAATATCTTTTATAGCTGGAAATTTATTTATAAATTTAAATATTTTTTTTTTATTTTCAATTACTTTTGCTCTTTATTATAGCGAATTAAAAGAATTTAAACTAAATTTATTTGATAAAATTATTACTCTTTTTTTTATTTATATCCTCTTTACACTTGCTGTTAACTATTTGGGGTCTCTTTTTGACGCTAACAATTTTTCATCCATGATAATCAAAAAATCATTTTTATATATAAGATATTATTGTCTTTATATCGCTTTAAGAATATTAATTTTTCACAATCAACTTAAATTGAATTGGTTTTATATTGTGTCATCTTTTTTTGTGATTTTTGTTTGTATAGACCTTTTTGTTCAATATTTTTTTGTAAAAGATATTTTTGGAAATATCACGTTGGGAAGCACAAGAAGATTATCTGGCGTTTTTGGTGAAGAGTTAATTGCAGGTGGTTACATACAAAGATTTTCTATTTTTGCAATTTTTTTACCCTTATTTTTAAATATAAAAAAAGATCTTAATAAATACTTCATAATCGCTCTTGCTGTGACCGTTATTCTTGGTGGCTTAATTTTATCTGGTAACAGAATGCCTTTTTTTTTATTTTTATTATCTATTTTTTTAATTGGTGCTTTATCTATGAATAAAAAAAAATTTTTAATTCTATGCACGATTGTAATTTTATCATTGAGCTTTATTTATAATAATAATTCAAATTTTAGGAATAATATTACAAAATATCGCGCTATATCCACTGCTTTATTCAATGTTTTTATAACCAAGTCCAGTTCTGTGGAAATAGCCGTTGTTCAAAAAAAACTTCCTTACGTTTTAGAATTTTACGCAGCTAATAAAATGTGGAAAGAAAATATTTTTTTTGGTGGAGGCTTAAAGTCTTACAGAATTAATTGTTTTATGTGTAATTCTCATCCACATAATTATTATTTAGAATTTTTAGTTGATTTAGGTTTGTTTGGTTTTCTTATAATGGGAATTTTTCTTTTCTATACTTTATATAAAATTTATAAAATTAGGCATATATTAAAATTAAATTCTAATTTTGACCAACAAACTGCAATTTTTTTTTATATACTTTTTATAGAATTTTTTCCCATTAGAAGTACTGGCAGTTTTTTCTCTACTAACAATGCTGCCTTTATTTTTTTTTGTTTAGCTCTTTTGGTGTCTTTGATAGAAAAATCTGAAAATACCAAAATATAATTAAAAAAAACCATAATGTTTGTGTTTTTAATGATTTTTATGTTTATTTAATTATTTTTATCCATTTTTTTGGAATTTGCTTATTATATTCTTGTTTATAATTAACTCTATATTTTATATGTTGCGGTAAATTTATGGCTCAAAATATAACTGTCCCTGATATTGGAGACTTTGATAGTGTAGAAATTATAGAGGTACTAGTTAAGATGGGTGATCAAATTAATAAAGATGACCCAATCGTTACTTTAGAAAGTGACAAATCAAGTGTGGAGGTTCCTTCTCCTGTATCCGGTAAAGTTATTGAACTTAATATTAAAGTTGGTGATAAAGTTTCAAAAGGTAGCTTATTAGCTAAGCTAGATAATGACTCACATACTATTAAAAACAAAAATCCAATTCCAAAAAATAATTCTTTACCAGAAATTAAAGCTAAACCTACAGAAGAAAAGGATCCAGCAAATATTAATACTACTAAAAATATAAAAACTATTTTTGCACAATCTCCATCAAAAGATGACCTTGATCCAGTTGAAACACAAGAATGGATTGAATCTCTAAATGCCGTAATAGAAAACGACGGTCCTTCTCGAGCAAGTTATTTATTAAATAAAGTTATATCGAAAGCTTATACTGCCGGGTTAGTTTTGCCGGATACCAGAACAACTCCCTATATAAACACAATTCCTACAGAACTTGAAATTAAGTCACCTGGAGATCAAAATATAGAAAAAAAAATTCGGGCTTATATTAGGTGGAATGCTGCTGCTATGGTTGTAAGAGCAAATAAAATTAGTAGTGAACTTGGAGGTCATATTGGAACATTTGCATCTGCTGCAACACTTTATGATGTTGGTATGAATCATTTTTGGAGAGCTAAAAATAAAGATTTTGGTGGAGATTTAATTTATTTTCAAGGTCACTCTGCGCCAGGTATGTATGCACGGGCATTTCTTGAGGGAAGACTTAATGAAAAACAATTAAATAGATTCAGGCAAGAAGTGGACGCTGGTGGTTTGTCCTCTTACCCTCACCCTTGGCTGATGCCAAAATTTTGGCAGTTTCCAACTGTCTCAATGGGACTTGGTCCTATTATGGCAATCTATCAAGCAAGATTTTTGAAATATTTAATTAATAGAGGTTTGGTAAAAGATGAGGGTAGAAAAATTTGGGTTTTTATAGGTGACGGTGAAACAGATGAGCCGGAGTCATTAGGTGCTATCAGTTTAGCGGCTAGAGAAAAATTAGATAATTTGATTTTTGTAATTAATTGCAACCTTCAACGACTTGATGGACCCGTAAGAGGAAATGGAAAAATTATTCAAGAATTAGAAGGCAGTTTTAGAGGTGCTGGATGGAATGTTTTAAAAGTCATATGGGGTTCTTATTGGGATCCTCTTTTAAAAGCAGATAAATCAGGATTACTAATGAAGCGTATGAATGAGTGTGTGGATGGAGAATACCAAGCAATGAAAGCTAAAGGTGGGGCTTATGTGAGAGAAAAGTTTTTTGGTAAATATCCTGAATTAAAAGAACTAGTTTCCTCTATGACTGATAATGATATCTGGAAACTAAATAGAGGCGGTCACGATCCACACAAAGTTTATGCTGCTTATCACGCTGCCATGCAACATCGGGGCTCTCCAACTGTAGTTATTGCTAAAACTGTTAAAGGCTATGGAATGGGTAAATCTGGTGAAAGCATGAATACAACACATCAGCAAAAAAAATTAGATGAGCAAGACCTATTATATTACAGGGATCGATTTAATGTTCCGCTAACAGATGAGCAGGTAAAAAATATTCAATATTATAAGCCCGCTGAAAACTCTGAGGAAATAAAATATTTAAAAGAGAGAAGAAAACAACTTGGGGGATTTATTCCTGAAAGATCTTCTTTAGCAAAACCTATTAAAGCTCCGCCTAAAGACATATTTGAAAGTTTCATGAAATCTACCGGAGAGAAGGAAATGTCTACAACAATGGCCCTTGTTCGAATGATGACTAGTCTTCTTAGAGATCCAAATGTTGCGCCTAGACTAGTACCAATTATACCGGATGAGGCAAGAACTTTTGGTATGGAAGGATTTTTTAGAAAAATAGGAATTTATGCGCATGAAGGACAAAAATACGAACCAGAAGATTCTGAACAACTAAGTTCTTATAAAGAAACAAAAAGTGGCCAAGTATTAGAAGAAGGAATTACAGAAGCTGGAGCCATGTCCTCCTGGATTGCTGCGGCAACTGCTTACACTAATCATGATATAGAAATGATACCAGTCTATATTTTTTATTCTATGTTTGGGTTTCAAAGAGTTGGTGATTTTGCCTGGGCAGCTGGAGATGCACAGGCTAGAGGCTTTTTAATAGGAGCTACAGCTGGAAGAACAACGCTTGCGGGTGAAGGTTTACAACACCAAGATGGTCATAGCCATATTTTAGCTTCCATGATTCCAAATTGTATTTCTTATGATCCAACCTTTTCTTACGAGATGGCTGTAATTTTTAGAGAAGGCTTAAGAAGAATGCATGAAAAAAATGAGAATGTTTTTTATTATATTACAGCGATGAACGAAAACTACTCTCATCCTGAAAAGCCGGAGGGAGCTGATGAGGGAATCTTAAAAGGCATGTATTTATTTAAAGAATATAAAAACAAAGGAAAAATTAAAATTCAATTAATGGGCTCTGGTACAATTTTAAGAGAAGCTATTGCGGCTGCAAAAATACTATCTGAAGAATACGGTGTCGACTCTGACATCTGGAGTGTCACTAGTTTTAATGAATTAAGAAAAGATGGCATGGAAGTTGAAAGAAAAAATCTTTTATATCCCAACGGGAAAAAAAGGAAAAGCTATGTTCAGAATTGTCTGGAGAAAAGAGACGGCCCAGTTATAGCTGTTACAGATTATGTCAGATCATTTTCTGATCAAATCAGACCTTATACTGAAAAACCTTTTTACTCCTTGGGCACAGATGGCTTTGGGAGAAGTGACACTCGAAAAAACTTAAGAAAATTCTTTGAAGTAGATAAAGAACACATAGTTGCTTACACACTAAGCGCTTTAGCAAAAGAGCAGTTGATTGGAGCTGAAAGTGCAGAAAAAGCAATTAAGAAATATAATATTGACAAAAATAAAGCTTTTCCAACTAAACTGTAGTTATGTCTGAGCAAAAAATTATTGTTCCAAATATAGGTGACTTCAAAGAAGTAGAAGTAATCGAAGTTTTAGTAAAAGAAGGTCAGAAAGTAAAGAAAGATGATTCAGTAATTACAATAGAGAGTGACAAATCATCAGTAGAAGTACCGTCAAATTTTAACGGAATAATTAAAAAAATTAATATTAAAGTAGGAGACAAAGTTTCTGAGGGAACTACAATTTTATTACTAGAGAGTGAAGAAGGTATAAAAGAAATTGCTCAACCAGTTTCAAAAAATAGTAATACTCAAAATGAAGAAAAAAAAGAAATTATAGATTTTCCTCAAAATAATAAAAAAAATGATTCACAATCGATTTCTGTGACTGATGAAAGAAAAATAAAACCAGCGAGCCCAAATGTAAGAAAATTAACAAGAGAATTAGGCGCTGATATTTCTAAAATATCTGGCTCTGAAAGGTCAGGCAGAGTGACTAAAACGGATGTAAAAAATTACATCAAAAATAAATTAACCGATACTCCAATTGTTAATACTCAAAACAAAACAAGTAAGAAAAATGAATATGAACACAGTGAATTTGGTGAGATCGAAGTAAAAGATATTTCAAGAATAAAAAGGCTATCTGGTCCTCATCTTGTCGGGTCTTGGACAGAAATTCCACACGTTACTCAACATGAAGAAATAGATATTACAGAAATGGAGCTATTTAGAAGTTCTCTAAGAGATTTATATACAGATCAAAAAATATCTATTACCCCACTAGCTTTTATTATGCGAGCAATGGTAAATGCCCTTAGAGCATATCCAAACTTTAATGCTTCGATAGACTCTGAAAATGGAAAAGTTACATATAAAAAATACTTCCATATCGGTGTAGCAGTAGACACTCCTCACGGGTTGATGGTTCCAAAAATTAGAGATGTAGATCAATTAGAGATTAAAGATATAAGTCAAAAGTTAAGAACTGTCAGCAAATTATGTAGAGAGCTTAAAATTGATAAAAAAGAATTTTTTGGGGGATCAATGACGATTTCTAGTTTGGGGGGCATCGGAGGGACTTTCTTTACCCCAATAATTAACTCTCCAGAATTATCTATACTCGGTGTTGGTAAGTCATATGACAAAGTTATCAAAAAAGATGGACAAATTATTACAAGAAAAATATTGCCTGTATCCTTATCTTATGACCATAGATTTATTGACGGCGCTGAAGGAGCAAGATTTTGTGTGCACTTAAGTCAAAGTTTAGGGAAAGACTTTGCGTTCAAACTTGCTGTTTAGTTAAATTTACAATATTCACTTTTTGTGAATAAAAATATTTTTTCTCTAATTTGTGCAATTCTTACCTCCATTTTGTGGGGTTCAGCTTTTGTTGCTCAAGACATGGGCATGGATTTTATTGGTCCACATACCTTTAATGTTGGTAGATTTTTAATTGGTTTTTTAACCTTGCTTCCCTTCTTTCTATTTTTTGAACTTAAAAAAATAAAAAAAACAAATATTGATAGTAAAAAAATTTTTTCTTACTTAGTTCTGTTGGGGTTTATATTGGGGGTTGGTCAAGCATTGCAACAAATTTCATTAATATATACCGACGTTGCAAATACAGGAGTTTTTACCGTCATGTACGTATTAATAGTACCCTTTATATCTTATTTTATTTTTTCAAAAAAAATTCATTGGTCAGTTTGGCCTGCTGTTATTTTTTGCACAATAGGTGGGCTACTTTTAAGTGAGTTAAAGAATATTTCTGTTAGATATGGAGATATGCTTGGCATCTTGAGTGCCTTTTGTTGGGCTTTTCATATTATATATATTCGTAAGACAGTTGGATTTTTTAATTTCCCCATCACTATTGCAATGTCACAATGCTTAGTTGCATTTTTATTTACAATTTTACCAATGGTTGTTTATGAAGAACCTACGCTCAGTAATATGTTCAAAGATTCTTATGAAATACTATATGTAGGAGTTTTATCTAGTGGCTTGGCATTTTTGTTGCAAACTTATACTTTACAAAATTTGTCTCCAGCACCTGCAGCAATTATATTTTCTCTTGAAGGGGTATTTGCAGCAATTTTCGCATGGTTAATTTTAGATCAATTTTTAAATGAAACTAAAATATTGGGAATATTATTGATATTATTTGCAGTAATTTTTTCACAAATTGTGCCAATCTATGATAAAAAAAATTATGGACGAAACTAATACAGGATTCATGAATCATATAGGTGGATTGAGTTTAAAAAAACTTGATGTAAATAATTTTGAATTTTCGGTTGTTGTTAAGGAAATTCATCTTAATAGTGGAAAAATAGCTCATGGTGGTTTCTTGTCTACAATAGCAGACACAGGAATGGGTACAGCGGCGCACATCGTAAGCAATAAAAGATGTGTGACTATATCTCTTGATATGAAATTTATTTCTGCTGGTATTCTAAATCAAACACTTAATGGAAAAGTCAAAATTCAAAAAAAAACTAATTCTCTTGTTTTTATAACTTGTGAAATATTTAACTCTGGTAATGTAGTGGTAACTGCTTCTGGAGTTTGGAAAATATTATAGATCTTAAAAATTAGAACATTTGACAAAATGATTCGGTCATGTTTTACTCTTATTTTGTTCTCATTACCGATCTACATGTAGTATAAAAAAAATTATCAAACACCAAATGCAAAACTCATCGAAAAAAATTATAGCTCTTTTAGGTCCAACAAATACTGGCAAAACTCACGATGCTATAGAGAAAATGCTAGAGTATGAATCGGGAATTTTTGGTTTGCCTCTTCGTTTGCTGGCACGCGAAGTTTATGAAAAATGTGTAAAAAAAATTGGTTTAAATAAAGTTGCTTTAATTACTGGTGAAGAAAAAATAATTCCTAATTCAGCTGATTATTTTGTTTGTACGGTTGAGTCTATGCCAAAAGATAAAGACGTAGATTTTGTTGCTATCGATGAAATACAAATGTGTGCAGACAAAGAGCGAGGGCATATTTTTACTGATCGTCTTCTGCACGCGAGAGGTAAAACATTAACAATGTTTCTAGGTTCACAGGTAATGAAAAATATTATTTATAATTTGGTTGATGAGGTAGAGTTTTTAAAAAAAGAGCGGTTTTCAAAATTATCTTTTAGTGGTTATAAAAAAATTTCACGTTTAGATAGAAAAACAGCAATTATCGCTTTTTCAATTGAAGAGGTTTATGCGATTGCAGAATTAGTTAGGCGTCAAAAAGGAGGGGCCGCTGTCATTATGGGATCGTTAAGTCCAAAAACTAGAAGCTCACAAGTTGAATTATACCAATCAGGTGATGTTGACTATTTAGTTGCTACAGACGCAATCGGTATGGGATTAAATATGGATATCGATGAAATTTATTTTTCGAATTTAAAAAAATTTGATGGAAAAAAAACAAGAAGATTAAATTTAGTAGAAATGTCTCAAATTGCAGGAAGGGCCGGTCGATACAAAAATAATGGAAGTTTTGGAACTACTGGGGATTGTGAAACATTTAACACTGATGAGATAGAAAAAATAGAAAATCATATTCTTCCGGACACTAAAATGCTTTATTGGAGAAATGGAAATTTAAATTTTGCAACTGAAGAAAAATTACTTTTATCACTCGAAGAAAAGCCAACTAATAAAAATCTTATTAGAACAAATGAGTCTGCTGATGAAATTGTATTAAGGTTTTTACTAAAAAAAAATAAAGAAAATAATATCTATAGAAATAATCTAAAACTGTTATGGGAATGCTGTCAAATTCCAGATTTTGAAAAAAAAGCATATGGACAGCATATCAACACCGTAGAAACAGTTTTTAAATTTTTATCCCTAAAAAAAAAGAGAATCCCAAATGAATATATGAAGACGCAACTAAATGGCTTAGAAAAACAGCATGGGAATATTGATGTTTTAGTAAACAGAATTTCAAATGTTAGAACTTGGTCATATGTTGCAAATAAAAAAGACTGGGTTGAAAATGCGGATTATTGGATTCAATTAACAAAGAGTATTGAAGATACATTGTCTGATAGACTGCATGAAGAACTAACTAAAAGCTTCATCGATAAAAAAATTAGTATTTTAGCTAGAGGTCTAAAACAAGATATAAGTTTAAAAACAGAAGTAGATGAGAATCATAAAGTTTTAATTGACAAGCAATATGTTGGTGAACTAAAGGGGCTAAAATTTATAATAGATTTTAATTCAAAGAATCTAGATGTTGATCTTAAATCTATAAAAAAAGCAGCTCGTAAAGGTGTAGAAGCAGAATTAATTAAAAGAGCTTATACTATAATAAAAGAAAAAAATTTATCTATTGATTTTGAAGATAAAATTGTTTGGCAGAATAATCCTATAGCGAGAATTAAAAGGGGTGAAAACTACCTAACACCAGAAATAGAAATCATAGCAGATGATGCACTACCTGCTGATGAAAAAAAAGAACTAGAACATGTTTAAAAAATTGGATAGATTCACATGTAAGTGAAGTATTAGATAATTTAATTAATTTAACAAAAACAAAAATTGATAATCAATACTTAAGAGCTTTAGCTTATCAGCTTTATGAAAATAACGGAGTTTTAAAAAGAAATAATGTTGACGAAATTATTAAACTTATTTCAAAAGAAGAAAGAAAGAAACTTTGGAGTATGGGCATCAAAATTGGACGCTACCATGTTTTTTTACCTAAGATGTTAAAACCAAAATCAGTAATGCTAAGAATAACACTATGGAGAATTTATAATAATATTTCATCTAATTTAAGTATTCCGAAATTTGGATTAAATTTCGTTGTAAATGAGGATTTTAATGAAAAATTTCTTCTATTGTGTGGATTTGAAAAATTTAAAGATTATTTTGTTCGTATAGATATACTTGAAAAATTATTTATAAACATAATTAACTCAACAGTGGGTAGAAAATTTAAAATATCATCAGAAATGATGAATTTATTAGGCTGTACAAAAGAAAATTTTTTTAAATTAATGAATCTGATGAACTATAAAAAATCAAAAGATAGTGATACCTACTATTTTTCATCAGATAACAAAAAAAATAAAGATAAAGTAACAATAAATAAAAACAAAGTTAGTCCATTTAGTAAATTACTTGCGTTAAATATTAAATAGTTTAATTAGAATATCCTTATGACATATATTGTTAAAGACGAATGCATTAAATGTAAACTTACTGACTGTGTGGAAGTCTGTCCGGTTGATTGTTTTTATGAAGGAGAAAATTTTTTAGCCATAAATCCTGATGAATGCATTGACTGTGGAGTCTGTGAACCTGAATGTCCCATCGATGCAATAAAAGCAGATACTGACGATACTGTAGACGATATGGAAAAATGGTTGTTGATTAACAAAAAGTTTTCTGCAATATGGCCTAACATTATAAAGAAACAAGAGCCAATGATTGATCACGAAAAATTTAAAAACATAAAAGATAAACACAGTAAACATTTTTCAGAAAAACCAGGTAAATAAAATGCCAAAGATTAAAAAAGTAAAAAAAATAAAGAAAGTGAAGAATAAAAAGAAAGTAGTAGAGAAAAAAATTAAAATAAAAACAGAAAAAAAAACTCTAGTAACACCATTAAAGTTAACAAATAAAAATACTTATACACCAGAGCAAAAAATTGAAATTCAAAAGATAAAAAAACAACCAACAGAAAAAAGATTATACGAACTTAAAAATTTTGTAGTATATCCAAAACATGGTGTGGGAAAAATTATTGCTGTTGAAAAAGCAACTATAGGTCAAATAGATATACAGTTTTATAAAATTTTTATAGAAAAAGAAAAATTGACTTTAACAGTTCCTATTAACCAACAAGTTAACTTAAGACCTATTTCTACAGTCAACCAAATAAATAAATGTATATCGATTTTAAAATCTAAGCCAAAAATAAAAAGGACAATGTGGAGTAGACGCGCACAGGAATACGACCAAAAAATTAATTCAGGAAAAATTTACGAACTTGCCGAAGTTGTTAAAGATCTTAATAAGAATTCTGATGTTATTGCCGATCAATCATATAGTGAAAGACAGTTGTTTGAAAAAGCTTATGAAAGGTTAAAATCAGAATTTGAGGCTGTGCTAGAAATCACTTCCGAAGAAGTTGGAAAAAAGATGGATAAAGCTTTAGGAAGAAATCAAAATATTTCAGAGACGGAATAAAAAAACGCCCTTTTAATTAATCAATCAAAAGGGCGTTATTAGTTAAAAATAAAACTATCTTCTTCTTTTTTTAGCTTTTTTCTTAGTTTTCTTTTTAGCTGCTTTTTTTCTACGTTTAGCCATTTTATCTCCCTTGTTATTAAAACAAATCTTAATGATTCGTTTATTGTTTAAACTCTAATTAATAAAAGATTCATGTCAAACATAAATTGTTTTACAAATTTGACTCAAATTTTAATTTTTAATTAATTTTTTTTACTTTTTAATAAAATTAAAAAAACTTAACAATATCAATGTTTTTTTAAGCAAACTAATTTTATTTAACTTTAATTTTAATAAAGATTTTCTAACTGCTGTTTATAATTTTTTGTAATTTCTTTTCTTTTTAACTTCAACGTTGGTGTTAACATTCCATTATCAATTGTAAATTCATCATGAATTAGAATAAATTTTTTTATTTTTTCTATTAGGTTTAAATTGTGATTAATATTTTCAATTACAAGTTTAATTTTTTCTTTATCTATTTCTTCGTTACAAACAATAATTGCAACTAAATAATTCTTTTGATCTCCATAAACAAAAGATTGTTTAATTAATTGATTTAAACATAAAATATTTTCAATTTTGCTCGGAGAAATATTGTCCCCCCCAAGATTAACTATAATATCTTTTTTTCTATCAGTTATTTTCAAATAGTTGTTGCTATCAAGCTCCCCAATATCTCCTGTGTATAGCCATCCTTCTTTAATAACTTTTTCCGTCTCTTCTTTCTGATTCCAGTAGCCCAACATTACATTTTCACCTTTGATGAGAATTTCTCCATCTTCTGCAATCTTGACTTTATTTGTTCTAAATGGAGGACCTACAGTTTCGACCTTTACTAGATCTGGTAAGTTGCAACTGACTACAGGTGATGCTTCGGTAAGACCGTAACCTTGTAAAGTTGGAAGTCCTATAGCATTTAAAAATTCTCCGATGTTTCGTTCTAACGCACCTCCACCTGATACAAAAACTTGAAGATTTCCACCAAACTGATTTTGTATTTTTTTTCGCACTAAAAAATCGCAAATAAAATTCATGACTTTTTCACTAAAATTTAACTCTTTTTTTTTAAGTAATTTTATTCCTAATTTCAAAGTGTTGTTAATTAGTGTTCTTTTTATCCCTTCTTGCTTTTCAAAGTTTGTATTTATTTTAGTAAATAAATTTTGATAAAATCTTGGAACCGCTGTCATGATAGTTGGTTTTGCTAATCCCATGTTTGATATAAGTTTTTCTAAACTTTCTGCATAATAAATTCTTGCCCCTAAAATAATTTGAATAAATTGAACTGTATGTTCGTATGAATGCGATAAAGGTAACCATGTTAAAAATATTGGATCTTTTTTTTCTGTTAGTGGCTTGAGCAACTCAACGGCTCCTTCACAATTGGATAAGATTCCACCGTGACTTAATACAACTCCTTTAGGTTTACCTGAAGTGCCAGACGTATAAATTATACATGCTGGCATATTTCTTTTTAAGTTTTCATTGATAATTTCTTTATGATTATTTTCATTTAAAATATCTTGTATCAATAAACTTTTAGTTCCTATTTTTTCAAAAGATATAATTTTTTGATTACCTAAATTAATATATTTTTTTATTTTTTGAAATTGATTATCATTTGAAATAATTATTAGAGAAGGCTTGCAGTCATCTAAAATGTATTGATAATCATTTGATGAGTATGTTGTAAAAATTGGAACTGAAATACCACCTGCATTCATTACTGCAATGTCAGTCATTAACCAATAAGGTCTATTCTCTGATAGAATTAAACATCGGTCCCCTTTATTAATCAGGGTCTTAATTCTATAAGAAATTTTAAAAATTTTCTTTTTTATTTCCCCCCAATTATAATCTGATTTACCTGGCTTTAACCATTTTAAAAAAGGTTTTTTTTTATCAACTTCATCACATTTTTTAAAATATAATTCTACGAGACTATTTAGTTTATTTATTTCCATAATTTGGTGGGCGAAGAGAGACTCGAACTCTCACAGTATTACTACCACCGGATTTTGAGTCCGGCGCGTCTACCAGTTCCACCATTCGCCCTTTGCACTTAAACATTAAAAGTTTATAATTAAATAGTATTCAAATTTCATTGCTTTATAAATAAAAAAATGTTGAAAAGTCTTTTTGATAGATGCGTAAAATTAGCTGCTAGCAAGTTTGCTGATTATAGCCTGGCTATAGTATCTTTTATTGAAAGCTCTTTTTTTCCTGTTCCGCCAGATATTATGATTGTACCCATGGTTGTGGCTAAGAAAGAAAAATACTTTAAAATATTTTTAATAGCTACTGTATCTTCCACATTAGGTGGTCTATTAGGTTATTTTATAGGTTTTCTTTTTTTTAATGAACTTGGTGTAAAAGTATTTGAATTTTATGGACATAATAATACTGATTTTTTAAAAGAGAAGTTTCAAACAAGTAGTGGATCTTTTTCTTGGTTGTTAATTTTATTCACTGCTGCATTTACTCCACTGCCATTTAAGTTGGTCACAATTTTTAGTGGTTTTATACAATTTAATTTAGTTTTATTTTTCTTTACCTGTTTATTTGCAAGAGGATTAAGATTTTTTATTGTAGCTTATCTATCGTTTAGATTTGGTTCAACATTTTCTTCTTTTTTAGAAAAAAAAGGTGCTTTTTGGACAACTATAATTGGTTTGATTATAGTAATACTGGCTTTGATTGTTTATTTAGTAATTAAATTTTATGTTTAGATTTTTGAACAACAACTTAATTGCGGTGTTTCTTTCTTTCAGTATTTTGATACTTTTATCAGCATACTTTATAGAGTATGTGCTTGGTTATGAAGCTTGTAATCTTTGTTTGATAGGAAGAATACCTTATTTTCTTGTAATTACTTTTAGCTTAATTTTTTTCTTTTTTAAAAAAATTAAAAAGATTGTGTTAATACTTATCTTTATAAGCTTCGTATCTAGTGTTTTAATATCTTTTTATCATTTTGGAATTGAGCAAGGTTTTTTTGATGAATCTTTGGTCTGTCAAATTAAATGGTTTGGGCAAAATACATCTGCTGCTGAGTTATTGCAGGAATTAAAAAATAATACATCTAAATCTTGTAAAAACGTTAATTTTAAAATTTTTGACTTGTCGCTAGCGACAATAAATTTATTTATTTCATTAATTTTATCGTTTATTACTTTTAGACATATAATTGAAAAATGAAAAAAACAGATCAAAAAATTTTAGAGGAAATATTAAGAGTTGATCACGCTGGAGAACGTGGTGCAATTAAGATTTACGAAGGGCAACTTTTAGCTCTAAAAACACTTAAACAAGATGAAAATTTAAAAAAACAAATTGAAGAAATGAAAGAACATGAAAAAGAACACTACGAATTTTTTAATAAAGAAATTCAAAAAAGAAATATAAAACCTACAAAGCTACTTCCTCTTTGGGATTTACTTGGAGTGGGTTTAGGTTTTGGGACAGCAATGTTGGGAAAAAAAGCTACAATGCTTTGTACGGCCTCTGTAGAAGAGGTGATAGTTGATCATTATAAAAAACAAACTTATAAACTTGAAGAAGATGAAAAAGAATTGAAAAAAAAAATTATTAAATTTAGAGATGATGAATTAAATCACAAAGACATAGCTTACGAAAGTGGCGCTAGTAAAGATGGGTTGTACAGTGTGTTAGACAAAATTATTAAAACATCGTCTCGTATAGCCATAAAAATTTCAGAAAAAATATAATTAAGGCTCAAGCTCAATGTCCCAATATAGATAATCCATCCAACTTTCGTGTAAGAAATTAGGTGGAAAATTTCTTCCATTTTTATGTAAGTTATCAATAGTTGGTCTGAAAGGTTTTTGAGCAAGTATAAGATCGCAGTCTTTATAAAGTTTGCCACCTTTTTGGACGTTACATGTTGAACATGCGGTTACTACATTTTCCCAGTCAGTTAAACCTCCTTTTGACTTTGGAAGAAGATGATCAAAAGTTAGATCTTTTCTTACACCGCAATACTGACAGGTAAACTTATCTCTTAAAAAAACATTAAATCTTGTAAAGTTGGGGTTTTCTGATGGCTTAATAAAACTTTTAAGAGCAATTACACTTGGTAGATTCATTTCAAATGAAGGACTTCTAATCTTTCTTTTATAACTTGATACTATAGTTACTCTGTCTAAAAAAACTGATTTAACAGCATCTTGCCAACACCATAGTGACAATGGATAATAACTAAGAGGCCTAAAATCTGCGTTTAGCACTAACGCAGGACATTTTTCTAGTGGTACTTTCTCATTAGCTGAAATAATCATTATAAAAAACTACCTGATTAACAAAATGTTATCAAGTTCTAAAATTGTTATAATCTTTAAAAGTTAATATAAATTTTTTTTTAAAAACTCTAATCCTAAACTTGATCCTTCAGTTGGAATGCGATGTTCACAATTTTTAAATATTTTTGATTCGACTTTATAATTATTTTTGTTAAAAAATTCTTTTGCTTCAAGTAAAAAACTTACTGGTACAATCTCATCTTTATCTCCATGCATTAAAATTATATTTGGGCGGGAATTAATATTATTCTGTAAGTGACTCGTGTCAATTATTTTTCCAGAATATCCTATGATTGAATTAATTTTATCTTTTCTTTTAATGCCGGCTTGTAAACTAATCATGCAGCCTTGGCTAAAGCCACCTATAGCAACTTTTTCACCTGTAAGATTGTTGTTATCCATAACCTCGTCTATTAAAGTGTTTAATTTAATTTCAGCTGCTAAAGATTTTATTAAAACTTGATCTTTAGTTTGATCCATTAAATCAAACCACTGAAAGCCTGTAGGACTTATAGCGCATCTTTCTGGTGCATCAGGACAAACAAACAATGTATCAGGTAAATAAGTTCTCCAATAACTAGCTAACAACGAAATGTCTTTACCATCTCCGCCGTAGCCATGACAAAGTATAACAGCATTTTTTGGTTTTTCTTTAGAAAGGGGATTTAAATCAGTTGTGTTTAATGAATAGCTCATGATAGTTAATTAATTATGTATGATTTTTTATTCAATTTTATAAGTTTTATTTTGCTGGGCGCTGTTGCAATTGTTTTAATAATGGGTATTTATACTTTATTTAAAGGAGGTGATACTAGTAAAAAATATGCAAATAAACTTATGCAGCTTAGAGTTTTACTTCAGTTTATCGCAATAATAGTTTTAGTGGTTATGGCTTATTTCTTTAAAAACTAAAGATATTTTTTTAAAAAATTAACGAAAGATTCATCAAAAAAATCTATTTCGCCGATAACTCTTGCAAATTCTTTCCCATTTTTATCTATTAAAATACTTGTCGGTACGCCTCGCATATTAAACAATTTAACTAACGAAAAATTAGGATCAAAATAAATGTCTAATTTTGAGATGTCTAGATCGGTAAAAAATTTTTTTGCTTTATCTTGGTTTGGTTTTTCTAAATTTATTGGATAAATTAATATTTCTGGGTATTTCTTTGATAGCTCTTCTAAAGACGGCATCTCTTCTTTGCAAGGAGCACACCAGGTAGCCCAAAAATTTAGAATCATGATGTTGCCTTTTTTTTCAGTTAAATCAACTTCATTAAGATTAAAATCTTGAAATTTTAATTCTTTAATTTCTATGGGTTTTTTGTGAACCACTATATTTTTGTAATAGGTAACTTCGCTCAGCGCTTGATGAGCAAAGAAAAAGGTCAAAAATATGTGTATATAGATTTTAAAAGATTTACTAATTTTCATATTAATTTAAATTACAGTTAACATAGTAAAATGAAAAATAAAATTAAAATAGTGTGGTCAAAAAGATTTAAAGGTAAGACTTCTAAATCTTTTCAAAGAATTGGGTCTTCTATTAATGTAGATAAAAGACTTTATGAGCAAGATATCTTCGCCTCGACTATTCATACACAAATGCTTATTAAACAAAAAATCATACCTACAAATGAAGGAAAAAAAATAATTAATGGTTTAAAAAAAGTAAAGTCTCTAATTGATAAAAATAAATTTGTGTTTGAGGAAAAATATGAAGATATCCACTTAAATATAGAAAAAAAATTATTTCAAATTATAGGGCCAGCCGCTGGATTTATGCATACTGCTAGATCTAGAAATGATCAGGTGGTTACAGATTTTAAATTGTGGGTAAAGGCATCAACACAAGATGTTTTGAAAGATATTTCTAGCGTAATGAGAGCAATAATAAAAAAAGCTGAAAAAAATATTGATACTGTCATGCCTGGATTTACGCATTTAAAAAATGCTCAACCTATTTCATTTGCTCATTATCTCTTAGCTTATTATGAAATGTTAAAAAGAGATAAAAAAAGATTTGAAAATAATTTAATTCTTTTAGATGAATCGCCATTAGGTTCTGCTGCCCTATCAGGCACTTCTTATAAAATAGATAGAAATTATACAGCTAAAAAAATGGGTTTTAAAAAACCTACAAATAACTCAATTGACTCAGTTTCTGATAGGGATTTTGCAATAGATTTTTTATACGTTGCTGCGGTATGTGCAATGCATTTATCAAGATTAGCAGAAGATTTTATTATTTTAAATTCTGATGCTTATAAGTTGATTGAATTTAACGATAGTGTTTTAACTGGTTCTTCAATAATGCCTCAGAAAAAAAATCCAGATCCTGCAGAACTCATTAGAGGTAGAGTTGGAATAAACTATGGAAAATTAAATTCGATTCTAACAATAATGAAGGGTTTACCAATGTCTTACTTTAAAGATATGCAGGATGATAAGGCTCTAGTTTTTGATGGATATGATACTCTAAGAGATTCTTTAACCATGTCTTATGAGTTGATAGACAATCTAAAAGTTTCAAAAGATAGAATGTACAAAATGGCCAATCAAGGCTTTACCACTGCAACTGATTTTGCTGACTACCTTGTGAAAGAAAAGAATTTGTCTTTTAGAGAATCATACGGAATCTCATCATCTCTTGTAGATTTTGCAGAAAAAAATAAAAAAACTTTAGATCAAGTTTCACTAGAAGAATTAAAGAAATTTTACAAAGATTTAGACAAAAATGTTTTAAAAATTTTTAATGTAAGAAACTCTATGAATTCTAAGAAATCATATGGAGGAACTTCTTCTGCTAATATTAAAAAAATGATAAAGAAATATAAAAAGGAGATTAAGTGAAAATTTTTATTTATTTAATTATAAGTTTATTAATTTTAGCTAGTTGTGGCAAAAAATCAGATCCAAAGTATGAGACAAAAAATAAACAGGTAATTGCAGTTTTATCTTAAAATATATGTCTTATTTTAAATACTCCGGCCAAAAATTATTTGTTGAGGATTTATCAATAACTAATTTAGCTAAGAAAAATAAAACACCTTTTTATCTTTATTCTGAGAAACAAATAAAAGAAAATTACTCAAACTTAGCTCAAAACTTTAAGAGTGTTAATCCTCTTATTTGTTTTGCTACTAAAGCTAATACAAATCTATCAATACTAAAAATGTTGGGGAAGCTAGGAGCTGGTGCAGATGTTGTTTCGGGAGGAGAACTTCTTAAGGCTATAAAAGCAGGTATCAATCCGAATAAAATAGTTTTTTCTGGAGTGGGAAAAACAGAAGACGAATTAAAACTAGCCGTAAAAAAAAAAATATTATTAATAAATATCGAGTCAGAGAGTGAGGCAAAGTTAATAAATAATATAGGAAAAAAATCTAATATAAAAATACCTGTAGGTTTTAGATTGAATCCAGATGTAGACGCCAAAACACACAAAAAAATTTCTACTGGAAAATCTGATAATAAATTTGGTATTTCAATTAAAAATTTTTATTCTTTTTACAAAAATATTAAACAATTTAAAAATTTAAAAATTGACGCTTTAAGTGTCCATATAGGTAGTCAAATACTTTCGGATGCGCCTTACAAAAAAACATTAA